>WNFO01000102.1_pt1 | contig 56299 bp, 47 predicted proteins | sample 5400251 | NCBI WGS metagenome assembly WNFO01 (sample SAMN13153354, study PRJNA577476) | soil metagenome | isolation source: 100 cm saprolite under Madrone tree | place: USA:California | collected 2016-06-14 | reverse complement strand
TTCCGGCCGCCGAGGGATCGGCAAAGATTTTTTCGCGGATTGCGAATTGGGCGGAGGAGTTTCATCCGCCGTCACCGGAGCCGCTGACGCTCAGCCCATCAGCGCTGAGCGGTTACCGGACGTGCCCGCAACGGTATCTGTTCGGCTATTTGTGGTCGCTGCGGGAAGGGCCGAAGGCGGCGATGAGTTTTGGAGCCGTAATGCACACGACGATCAAACGTTTGGTGGAACAGCTGCGCAAAGGTGTGAAGCTGCCGTTCGACGAGGTGCAAAGAATTTTTGAGACGGAATGGAATTCGAAAGGATTTGAAGACCAATATCAGGAAGAGGAATACAAGAAGGACGGGATAGAGCAGTTGCGAGCGTTTCATGCCGGTATGATGGCGGAACTCCCACAAGCGCTGGCGCAGGAGAAGGCGTTCGAATTGCCGCTCGACAACAACGTCATCATCAAGGGGCGCATCGACCAGATCAATTCGCTGGGGAACAAGCGAGACGTGGAAATCGTGGATTACAAGACGGGACGTCCGAGGAAGGATGCGGACGCCAAAAAAGATTTGCAGCTGAGCTTGTATGCGCTGGCGGTGAAAGAGATTTTGGAGTTGGAGCCCGCCAGGCTGGTATTTCATTATTTGCAGGACAATCAGCGGCAGGAAACCAGCCGCGATGCAAAGCAACTGGATGAAGCGCAGAAAATCGTGCAAGAAGCCGCAGCGGACATTCGCGCGGGAGAATTCCCACCAAAACGGGGATTCATCTGCCGCAATTGCGCTTACCGGCCGATTTGTCCGGCGCATGAAGAAGCTCTGAGCGCTTCTTAGAAATTCCCATGATTTTCCCGATGGAAGTTCAATTGGAGAGACGGCTGTGAATCGCAAAAATGTTTATTTGTTCCTGTGCACCCTCGGAGTTGCCATCCCTTATTCGCAATTCATCCCGTGGGTCATGGAAAACGGGTTGCGGCTTGGTCTGCTCGTCCGCCAGCTTTTTGCCAACCGCATCAGCGCGTTTTTCGGGCTGGACGTCCTTGTCTCGTCCGTCGTGCTCTTGTTATTTATGCGCGCAGAGGGAAGGCTGCTGCGCATACGCTTCCGCTGGATGCCGATCGTTGGTCTATGCGCGGTGGGAGTCAGCTTGGCGTTGCCGCTCTTTCTCTATCTGCGCGAACGCGCGCTAGAAGGATTGCCGCGAGAAGCAGAAGGAGTACGGGCGGCAAAGATCTGACCGAATCGGCTTCCCGCTGTTACTGAAGCAAAAAAAGAAGAGGCGCCCTAACGTGCGTCAGGGCGCCTGGGCTGTGAAATCTTGTTGAAGAATGCTTATTTCTTTTTCTTAGGGGCCTTTTTCTCGTCCTTCTTGGCCAGCGCTGGCCACCAGCTCCTGCACTGATATATGAGCGCATTCGGGCAAGAGTCAAGGGAAATCGGAATGAAAATGATGATTCAGCTTATCTCGGCGTAGCGCCAGCGTAGTAGCCCTCACGGGCTAGGATGGTCAACCCTTGGCGCCTCACGCGCACCTCGATGGAATGATGCTCGGCGCCGCGGTCCGTTCCGCTTGGCGCATAGGCCAGTGTGTACTGGTTGCGGGCTTCCTCGGTCACGCGCGCGTACAACTCCTCCATCGCCCGGCTTTTCAATCCATAGTAGACGTCGCCGCCGGTATCGTGCGCATATTTCGAAAGACGTTCGAATTTCCGTTCAAAGAAAGCTCCTCCGACGCCGACACCGTACACCGCAATGTTATACCGCAGCAGTTCCTTTAAAACCGTGTCGTAGTTATTCACGTTGACCTTGGGGCCGTTCACGCCATCCGAAATCAGGAAAATAATCTTCCGGCGCTGGCGTTCCGGGTCGCGGTCCTTCAGCAACTGCGCCGCCGCGTACACCGCGTCATCCAACGCTTTCGTCGGCTGGCCTTTGATGTTTATCATGGCGGCGTTAATATTCGGCGCGTCACCCGTCGCGGAGTGTCCGTTGATCGAAGGCGCATTACCGAAAGGCGCGCCCGAACCCGACACCGAGGGCTCCGTGTCCAGACGAGTCCGCTTCAGCTCGGTGAGAAGCTTGTCCTGGTCGCTGATAAAGCCCTTGCCTTCATGGAAATACTGGTCAAACCGGCAAACGAAGGCTTCATCGTTCACGCTGAGGCCCGCAACCACGGCCCGCAAACTGTCGGAAACCTGCTTGGCATCCTTTGATTTCAAGTCGTTATCGATCAGCAGAACCATGGAAAGGGGAATCACATCCGCCTGGAAAGAGGCGATTCTCTGTTCGACATTGTCTTCAAAAATGCGAAACTCGTCGCGCCGCAGGTCCGCAACGAGCCGCCCCGAGGAGTCTTTAACCGTCACCGGGACAATCACTTGATCCACCGGGATCCTGATCCTCGCCTGGGGGGTGCCTTGTGGCGCTGGGGGCGGCGCATCCTGCCGAGGCTGCTGCGCCTGCATCGCAGCGAAAGAAGCGGCTAATAGCAACGTAGCCGCCGTCAACACCGTTTTTCGTAGACTTTTCATGGTCCTCAAGCCAAACTTCCTATTGAAATTATCCGCGCGGGTGATTACGAGGACGCATCCATCGCACCGCATCGCGGCATCCTACAAAACGGCAGTACCCCGCGGGCATTTTCCGGCCGGGCATCTCTCGCAGAGGAAAGTATACATGCATTCGACGCATAAGCTTTTGATGCGCTGCGTGACCGCAGCGGTTGCGGTGATATTGGCCATTCCAGCGAGGCCCCAGGAGCCTGCCCCACAGGGGCCGGTGATTAAGTCGCAGGTGAACCTCGTGAACCTGTTTGCGACGGTGCGGGACAAGAACAAGAGAATTATGCCCACTTTGAAGCAGGAAGACTTCCGGATTTCCGAAGACAATCAGGACCAGAAGATCGCCTTCTTTTCCAGAGAGGTGGCCCTGCCAATCACCTTGGCGCTCCTGCTTGACACTTCGGGCAGCGAGCAGGACATGCTGGCTGGCATCCAAGACGCGGGCAGCCAGTTCATCGGGCGCATCCTTCGCAAGGGCGATGAAGCTTTGGTGATGTCGTTCGATTCCAATGTCGACCTGCTGTCGGATTTCACCGACGAGCGCAGCCAACTGGAACGCGCCATTCGTAAGACCAGGATCAACATCCCGGATCAGGGAGCGAGAATTGGAAATCCGGGCCCCATAGGATCGCGACAAATCACGGGAACAGCTCTGTATGACGCAATCTATCTGGCATGTGGTGAGAAGCTCGCTACCGAAGCCGGGCGCAAAGCAATCGTCATTGTTACGGATGCGCAGGATGAGGGCAGCAAGGTGAAATTGGAAGAAGCGATTGAAGCGGCCCAACGGACGGACACGGTCATTCACATCCTGCTAGTGGCGGACCCGCGGTTTGGCGGCAACTCGGGCGTGGCGAACAAACTCGCTCAGGAGACTGGGGGGCGAATGATTTCCGTTCGCTCAGAAAAAAAGCTGATGGAGGCTTTTGACCAGATTTCCGAGGAGCTGCGCAGCCAGTATACCCTCGGCTATTATCCGACAAATTCAGCGCAGGACGGGAAGTTCCGCAAAGTAAAAGTCGAAACGGCCGATAAAGATTTAAAAGTGCTTACCCGCAAAGGCTACTACGCGCCGAAAGGGTGAGACTCAAATCTAAGGCAACAGCAGCGGACGTGACACGTGCAATGCTGCCGCCTATCGCCTATTCGAGCTTCGAGCCAACTCGAACGATTCACGAGGTGTGATGTTCGCAGCAATCGGCTGAGGAGCCCGTGGCCTTGGCAGGCTGCACGTACTCGGCTTTAGCATCGACTTGGTAGCTTGCGTCGTACTTGTCGTGGTGGCGGACCCAGGCCATCCCATGCTTCAAGCCCTCTTCATCGCGCCCTTTGGGCGTAAGGTCCAGCCAGTTGTAAGCCCCGATGAGGATGTCCAGCCCGCGAGCATAGCTTGAATATGTGTGGAAGATACTGCCAGCCGCATCCTTGGAAAAGACGCTGGTTCCGGGCCGCTCCTCGCTGGGGAACTTTTGCATTCCGTAGTTGTAATAGACCTCGCCTTTTCCCACCTCTTCCTTGGACATTGACACGTGATAGTCATAATTAAAGTCGGTGGCATTCGACGACACCCAATGAAACTTCCAGCCCATGCGCTTCTTGAAGGCCTCAATCTGGGCTAGTGGAGCGCGCGAAACCACCGCCAGCCGCACGTCTCGCGCAGCCAGGTGAGGTACGCTGCCGTCGATATGGTCAGAAATGAACGAGCAGCTCGGGCAGCCTTCCACCCACTCAGGTCCGAACATGAAGTGGTACACGATCAACTGGCTTCGGCCTCCAAAGAGGTCGGCAAGAGTCTCTTTGCCCTTCGGCCCATCGAAGACGTAGGTTTTCTCGACCTTCTCCCAAGGGAGTTCCCGGCGCTGCCGGCTCAGTTCATCCCGCAACTTCGAGAATTCCTTCTCCTTCTTCAACAGCTCTTTTCGCGCGGCAAGCCATTCCGCCGGCGAAACGACTTTCGGCTGTTCGATTGCTCTCGTTGCCATGATTGACTCTCCCTTTCTACCTTTCGACTTTTGCGAAGGACCGATGACGCTCGAAATCTGTGACTAATGCGCTCAGTGAATGCGGGAGCCAGCCGGTGCTTGGCCCAAGTTAAACTCCCGCATTCGCTGGCCGTTCACTATTTATAGAGCCCGTCCGATCCGGAGCGCTAGGCGCCCGCGGTCTGCGCTTTCGGAACCTGGCTCGCCTGTAGCATTTGCGCGAGCATTTTGCGAATGGCTTCGTTGGACCCGGGGCTGCGCTTCTCGCGCCACGCTTCCAGGTGGTTGCATAGCTTTTCCATGTTGGCGAGGAAGTTTGGGCTGCTGAACATCGTGCGCCACGCGCCGAGCACCGGCTTCACCTGTTCAAAAACAACCCACTGTTCCCCGTTGCTTTCGAAGAAGAACTCTTCGTCAATCAGGCCACGGTTTACGATGCTGGCCACCATCTCCCAATAACCAAGCACCATGCGCATGTATAGGTTTTCCTTGCTGCCGGGAGGACACACGCGCGTCAAGTCGTCCGCGGTTTTCACGTGGAAGTTGGCGCCGAACCAGTCGCGCGCCTCTCTCAACTTAGGTTCGCGCCGCTCCTCGTACAGCCGCAACATCAGATTCGCCTGCTCGTTCGTTACTTGGCCCATGTTTCCTCCTTTTGATTTGGTTTCTGCACTGATTCTTTTGCATTGTTCTTCGCACCCAACTTCATCACCACCAGCGCGGTCAATCCGCCCGCCGACATCAAACTGCCCGTCAGCAGCACTGCGCTACCGATGCAAAATGGACACATAGATTCTTCCCTTTGCTCAAACGTGGCCAGCCGCGACACCGCTCACAGCGCCGTCGTTCTGTGCGACTGAGCCGCTTCCGCCCGCTTCCTCACACCCGCATTCATATAGCCCCACCCTTGGGTGACCCCTTTGCGGTGGTCGTCCTGAATCAGTCCGAGCGCCGAGTGCTTAAATTGAATCAGCGTTCCGCCATCCACCTGGCTCAAGCGATACTGCACATTCGAAACGGCCGGATAAGACATAAACAACGGCCCGCTGATTTCCAGCAGTGTCGGGCGTTTGATGGCCTGCACCACGCCCCAGAAGTGGCCGTTGTTGTCGCCCAGGTCGCGGTACCACCTGCCCCCCGGCCACGGCTCGATCTTCATGGGCATTGGTTTGTCATCCGCAGCCGCGTTGAAGGGTCCGAGTTGCTCGAGCAGCGCAGAGAAGGTCGTCTCCAGCGGAGCGCGCACGTGGATTTCTTCTGTAACACTCAACGTCATGTCCTCAATTCTTATTCCCGTCGAAATCATCTTTCCTCCTTGGAATGAACTCCTGTCCCCCACCGTTTGACGGATTGCTCTTCCGTTCGGCACGCTCCTTGATGCGGCTCAATTGGTGACGCCAGAAGCGCGCAAACGTTTCCGTCCATTCATGAAGCGGCCGGATGGCCTCCGCATTGGTACGATAGAGCATCCGCCGCCCGTCTCGCCGCACGTTGACGAGCCCCACTTCCAGCAACACCCGCAGGTGCTTCGAGACTGACGGTTGCTCCAAACCCAGCAAATCGACTATCTCTCCCACCGGGCGTTCCTGCAGCGCGATGAAGTTGAGTATCTCCCGCCGTCGCGGCTCCGCCACCGCGTTGAAGGCATCCGAAGTTGTCGCCGCTCTTGCCATGCACCAACAATACATTCCCATATAGGAATATGTCAAGCACTTTTTCTTCCGACGCACCCAGCGAGCTCGGGTACCTCTAGACGCTTGACCGCGGCCCCTTTTCGGGGGTAGCCTCACGGCTAAATTCCTAGCATTCATCCGATCCCCAGGAGGCTGCGCATGATTCCGCTCACCGCCCTTTTGCTCCCTGTCCTAATCGCTGCCGTCATTGTGTTCGTGGCCAGCTCCCTCATCCATATGGTGTTGCAATATCACCGCGGGGACTACAAGCAGCTCCCGGAGGAGGACAAGCTCCTTGCAGCCCTGCGTCCGGCTGGCCTGACTCCGGGTCTCTACATTTTTCCCTTTACCACGCACAAGGACATGAAGTCACCCGCGATGCAGGAAAAATACAAGCAGGGACCGGTGGGGTTCCTAACCATTTATCCCAGCGGTCCGCCTGCCATGGGGAAGTTCCTCGGTTTGTGGTTCGCTTATTGCCTTCTCGTAGGTCTGTTCGTCGCGTATGTCACGGGACGAACGCTTTCGCACAATGCGGGCTTTTCGGTCGTGTTTCACATTGCAGGCGTGGCCGCGTTCCTTGCTTACGGTCTCGGACCCTTGGTCAATGGCATTTGGAGGGGCCAGCCATGGAGCGTGGTGCTCAAGGAGTCCTTCGACGGCCTCATTTATAGCTTGTTGACCGCCACCACTTTCGGCTGGCTCTGGCCGCGGTAACGCCGCTGCGTCTATTTCAATTTGATCTCGATAACTTGTCCCTCGGTCGAGACCTCAGGCTATGGAGTGGGATCGCCAGAGCGAGCGTTCAGCAAATCGAGGAATGGCTTGCCTGAGTGTTTCAGCTTTACTTCGAGGCGGGCGGTGCAATCGCAGTCGCCGCAGGCCCAGTGCTCGGAGCCATTCTCGTCGCGGCACTTGCGACGGTCGTGGGCGTCCTGCACTTTCACCAGTTCAAAATACTCTTCCCAGTAAGGACGCTCTTCCTGGAGCGGGGTGGGGCAGTAGCAGACTTCGACCCACCGCACGGTCTCGTCTGCACAAACCCGTGCCTCATGCATGTTGCGCAGGTACTCGCCCTTGGCGACTGAGCCTGCACCCAACGTCCCACGCTCAATCGCTTCCACCAGCGCCCGCTGGCAGCCATCTTTCACCCGCGCTCGCACAAGGTATCGCATATTCCTTCGATAGCTCTACACGCTACAAGGCTCTATTCTAATTGATCCGTTCTGTCCCTGTCGCCCGGCCAGAACTTGGCACGACAAACAGGAGCATGCCGTGAGATCAAATTCGCCTTACCAGACCCTGATCGGTAGCGTGCGTGTTGCGCACGAGCAGCAAGACCAGGATCATTCCGATGAAGGGGATCAGTCCCGCCACAATCACAATCGGATCAAACGAGCGCGTTGCCGCAGCCTGGCGGGCATCGGAAAAGTGTCCGATGAGCGCGAAGGCGATGACGGTGCCGATTCCCGCGCCGGTTCCGCTCAGGCCGCTCACGGAAGCTACTGAGTCACTCGTATAAAGGTCCGTAGGCAAGACGTTGGCGATGGTGGTAAAAGCACCGTACGAAAACGTGGCCAGCGCGAAGAGCAGCGTAATGAAATACAGATTTACCGTGTATATGGTGGGGATGAGAAGCAGGACGCCGATTCCTCCAAAGACTACCAGGGCTTTTCGCGCGGCGCCTAGTTGCCATCCGCGCCGAATCAAATAACCGGAAGCGGCGCCGCCAAAAAAGTTTCCGAGGTCCGTGGCAAGGAACGGAATCCACACGGCAATCAGGCCGCTCTTGAGTGAAATTCCTTTGGCGACCAGGTAAATGGGGAACCAGTCGGTGATGAAGAACCAAACGGGATCGGTCAAGCCTTTCGAGATGATAGTCCCCCATGTCTGCGGCAGCTTCAAGAGATCGCGCAATGACGGGCGCGGTTTCTGGAGGATTTCGGCTTCTCCGCGATCTGCAAGAATCATCGTCCGCTCCGCTTCGCCGATGTTCGGATGTTGCCGAGGCAGGTGATACATGCGGCGCCAGACGATCAGCCACAAGAATCCGAGCAGCCCGGGAACGGCAAATGCCACGCGCCAACCCCAGCGGTGGTATAGCGCCCAAACCAAGAAAGGTGCGACGGCGCCCCCGACCGACGAGCCACTATCGTAGAAAGCAGCAGCCAGTGCGCGATCGCGCTTCGGAAACCACTCGGAAACAGCCTTACTAGCGCCGGGCCAATTGGCCGATTCGCCGGCTCCCAGCAAGAAGCGAAACACGGCGAAACTGGAAATGCTTCCCGCCAATGAAGTCAAGAGCGAGACGAGCGAATACCACGTCACGCTGATCGTCAGGCCGCGCCTGGTGCCGACGCGGTCCATCAAGCGGCCGCACACGGTTTGCCCGATGGTATAGGCCAGCCGAAAGGCGATGGCGATGTTGGCGTAGTCAGTGTTGGTCCAGTGGAATTGCTGTTTGAGGTCAGGCGCGAGAATGGAGAGCGTTTGCCGGTCGATGTAGTTGATGGCTGTCGAGGCGAACAGAATCCCGCCAATCCACCATCGCAGCGAGTTAATGATACGGGGCCGTGGTGAATCCATCTGCCCGGCTAGCGCCATGAAATTCTCGCGTCGGTCGACGTGCTAGGGATATTAAGCATGACCATTTTGATCTGCGATTATGCGGCAGCGGCAAATGCCGCGAGGGTCGCGGGACTGAGCAGAGAGGAAGAGGCTTTGTCGAGATAAACGGAGGCGTTCGCATGGTTGCGCAATATGGAAGCAGGCGCCATTGGATTGATTTCTCCCTCGAAACAAAGCCTAGCGGCCTGCGCTTTCCTGGCGTCCGGCACAACAGCAATGATTTCTCTCGCCCTCATGATCTGTTGTATGGACATGGAAATGGCTTGCCGAGGAACTTGTGAAAGATCCGTGAACCATCCCTCGCCCACCTGTTGGCGACGGCAGGCTTCATCGAGATTGACGATCAGATAAGGCTCCTCGGTCTGAAAGTCTGCCGGTGGGTCATTAAAGGCCAGGTGCCCATTCTCTCCGATGCCGGCAAAAGCGATATCAATCGGTGCCGAATTCAATCTCTTTCCAGCACGGAAGATCACTTCGCGGAGATCACCGTTGCCATCGAGCAAGTGAAACCGCGTAATCCCCGTCTTGTGAATGAAATGGTCGAGGAGGTATTTACGAAAGCTGGCCGGGTGGGTGATGGGCAATCCTATGTATTCATCGAGGTGAAACATCTCGACGCGTCGCCAGTCAAGGTTTTCTTTCTTGGTTAGCGCATCCAGAAAGTTCAACTGAGACGCTCCCGTTGCCACGACGATGCGCGCACAGCCGTGCTCCTGAATTGCACGGCGAAGAGCAGCGGCCGCTTGTTCGGCGGCAGCTCGCCCTAGAACAAGCTTGTCTTCGAAAACCTTTACAATCACTGTGCGGTCTCCTTCGCAGCCGGGCATGCGCCGACGTGCGATTCTACCCGGTCGCAGTGCAGCGCACGCGCTCTCCCGTCCGGCAAGCGGCGTAGATCGCTTCCACGAGGGCCAGGCTGCGGCGTCCTTCTCGTCCGTCGCAGCGCGGAGTAGTGTTGTTCTGCATTGCCTGGAGAAAGTCTTCTAAAACGGCCTGATGTCCTCGCACGTCGCTGACCACGGGTGAAGATGCACTGGGATTCTGGTCAGCCTTCCTCTCACATTGCAAGTCCGCCGGCGGGTTCTTCAAATCGGCAGCGAGCAAGCGATCCTGCGCGATAATCAAGGTGCCTTCAGAGCCAGTAAGTTCCAACTGGCGAGGATAGCCTGGATATGCCGACGTAGTAGCTTGTAAAGTGCCGAGCGCTCCGCTGGTGAACTCGAGGAGTGCAACGAGCGTGTCCTCCGCTTCGATGGCGTGGAGCAATGCCTCGCTTTTCGCTTGCACACTCACCACGTCGCCGAACAGCCACAGCATCAGATCAACGGTGTGCACCGCTTGATTGATCAGCGCGCCTCCGCCGTCCATGGACCATGTCCCCCGCCACCGGGAATTTGCATAGTAGTCCGGCGGGCGGTACCACTTCACGCGCGCGTCCGCCAGAATCGGCCGTCCCAATACTCCAGAGTCCACGGCCTTCTTCACGCGAAGGATGTCAGGTTTGCAACGGTCTTGAAAGAAAACGCCTAGCTTGACCCCAGCTTTGTCCGCCGCCGCAATGAGGACATCGGCGCGCTCTGTACAGATGTCGATCGGCTTCTCGGTCAGCACGTGGAGCCCGCGCTGCGCCGCGGCGATGCCTTGAGCCGCGTGCAATCCCGAAGGGCTGCCAATGGCCACGAGATCCATGGGACGGTGAGCTAGAAACTGGTCCAAATCAGAGTAAGGCTTTCCGCCATGCTCGCGGCACAGCCGAGCGACCTTCTCTGTGTTTGTTCCACAGATGGCGGCAATCTCGACTCCGGGAATGGTACGCGCGGCCCGCGCGTGCGTATCAGTGATATTTCCGCCGCCGATCAGTCCGATATATGTGGTCATAGGGTCCGCTGAGGCGCACTCAAGAGATCCAAGCTCGGTTCGGAACCTGCCATTATCAGGGAGAGGTATACTTGTTTCAAGGCTGTAAGCTGGGTGAACGGCGGCTCAAGCGTCAAAACTTTTCCAGATAAGCCCGCGCCCATCACCAGCCGGCGGCAGTTTTTTTTGATTTCTGATGATTGCTCTCCGCTCTTTGTCCCGAACCAATTTGACCTCCATGCCCCGACCGTCTACCATCTTTTCTTCATTCCTTACTCATGCTCAACGAAACCATCGCCCACTACCGCATCCTCCGCAAGCTCGGCAGCGGCGGCATGGGCGTCGTCTATGAAGCGGAAGATACCAAGCTCGGCCGCCGCGTTGCGCTTAAATTTCTTCCCGAAGGCACCCATCGCGATTCTCAGGCTCTCGAACGCTTCCTTCGCGAGGCCCGCGCCGCCTCCGCCCTCAATCATCCCGGCATTTGCACAATTCACGCCATCGAAGAACACGACAGCCGCACCTTCATCGCCATGGAGCTGCTCGAAGGGCAAACCCTCGACAAAATCATCCCTCTCGGCGCCCTCCCGATTCCGCGCACCATCGACATCGGCATCCAGCTCGCCGACGCGCTCGACGCCGCTCACAAAAAAGGCATCATCCACCGCGACGTCAAGCCCTCCAACATTTTTGTGACCGAGCGCAGCGCCGTCAAAATTCTCGATTTTGGCCTCGCCAAGCTCCTTCCCGAACACCACGCCACCCTCGAAGGCGAGACAACGCTCGACGATCCCGAAACTCTGCTGCTTACCAGCCCCGGCACCGCCGTCGGCACCATCTCCTACATGTCTCCCGAACAAGCCCGTGGCGAGGAACTCGACACCCGCGGCGACCTCTTCTCCCTCGGTGGCGTCCTCTACCAATTGACCACCGGCAAGCTCCCCTTCCCGGGCACCACCAGCGCCGTCGTCTTTGACAACATCCTTCACAGCGCTCCCGTGGCTCCGGTCACTCTGAATCCCGATGCCCCTCCCGAGCTCGAGCGCATTCTGAACAAGGCCCTCGAAAAAGATCGCGAGGTCCGCTACCAAGTTGCCGCGGAATTGCGCGCCGACCTCAAACGTCTTCAGCGCGAATTGGACTCCGCCAAAGCCACTCCCGTCACTTCTTCTTCGGCTCGCATCCCAACGCAAGTGTCCATACCGGCCGCCCATCCCGCCGAACCGCCGCGTTCGCCTTCCAGCAGTTCCGTCTTGATCGCCGCCGCCAGCAAAAACAAGTTCGGCACGGGCCTCGTGCTCGCGGCTGCTCTGCTCGTACTCGTTGCCGCTGCATACGGCATCTACTCCCTCCTGCCCCGCAAAAAGGTTTTGCCCGTCGAAAGCATGTCGATCGAAAACCTCACGAACAACGGCCATGTCTTCCTGGCCAGAATTTCTCCCGATGGAAAATACTTGCTCCACGTCCTGGAGGAGAACGGCCTGCAGTCACTCTGGCTCCGTCATATTCCCAGCGGAAGCAACACGCAGATCGTCGCTCCTTCGGCCACGCGCTATAGCGGCCTCACGTTTTCCCCCGACGCCAACTACATTTATTGCGTCCGCCGTGAGGATTCCGAGCAAGCCATTGCTTCCCTCTACGAAGCTCCCATGCTCGGGGGAACGCCGCGCTTGCTCATTAAGGACGTGGACAGTCCCATCTCCTTTTCGCCCGATGGCCAGCGCTTTGCCTTCTTGCACCAACATGGCGATTCCCCTGTGGCTGACCTCAAGATCGCTCGGCGCGATGGCACACTAGAGCCCGATCTTTTCCATCACAAGGAGCTTCACGCCGATAATCTGACCCTTTCCTGGTCTCCCGATGGCAAAACTGTCGTCATCCCCATCGTCCAGCCTACGCCTCAGGATCTCGGGGGATTTCTCGCCGTGGACGTTGCAACCGCTTCCATGAAGAAGGTAGCCATCGCCAAGGATCGCCTCTATTACGAGCCCGCCTGGCTTCCGGACATGACCGGTCTCCTCGTCTCCGCCGCCACGGCGGAGACAGGCTTTCGGCGCAGGCAAATTGGCATTGTTTCCTTCCCTGACGGCGCCTTCCATCTTTTGACCACCGACACCAACGACTACTTTCATCCCAGCCTCTCCGCGGATGGCCATTCCGTCGCTGCCAATCAGAGCCAGGCAAAATACCAGGTGGAGACTGCGCCCGCGGGATCGCTCGAAAACTTCAGTCCCGTTAAATTATCCTCGACTCTGCCCATTCGGAATTGGGACTTGACCCCTGACGCTCAAGTCCTCCTCATCCAGGGTCCCGACATCCGCTTGGTGAACCCATCGGGGGGAGACCGTGTCATTTTCTCCGATCCGAAATATGCAGTGGACCAGGTCGCCTCATGCGGACAGGGGCGCTATGTCGTGTTTCGAAGCATCGGCCGGTCGGGCGGCGCCGAAACCAATCTTTGGCGTGTCGATTCCGATGGCACAAACCTTGTCCGCCTTACTTTTGGCGTCAACGATAGAGTGCCGGTCTGTTCGTATGACGGCAAATGGGTGTACTACGTCGACGCAGCTGAAAACCATTTCCTCAAGCGCGTTCCTATTGACGGCGGCACGCCCGAAACAATTGTCAAGGCCCCCTCCGAGCCCTACGACGTTTCTCCCGATGGCGAGACCGTCGCTGAATACGAAGCGCGCGAATCGGATCACATCCCTATTCTCATTACTTATTCTCTTGAGGATGGAAAAAAATCGTCGCTCGAATTCGATCCGCGCGCGCTCCCTAGCCTCGCATTCATGGCTTCCGGAAAAGCGATCCTCTATGCCGTGCGGGAAAAAGGCGTTGACAATCTGTGGGTGCAGCCACTGGATGGATCGGCCCGCCGTCAGCTCACGCACTTCACTTCGGAAAAGATTGGCGGGTATGGATATTCGAAGGATGGGACGCGGCTCGCGGTTGGGCGCGGCCACGCGGATTCCGACGCGGTCCTGCTGCGCAATATTCCCCGTTAAAAATGTCGCAGCGGCCGCCGAATCGTGCTGCGCCGCTTGGTAGCGCTTTCAAAAACGAAATTATTGGATAGTGCCGCTGGGAAGGGTGGGCGTCGCCGGTACATTCGCGTTGGCGCGGGCAAAATAGCCGCGTCGCGCGCGCACCTGGTAGCCCTTATGATCCGGCACTTCGATGCGGATTTTGTGGTAGCGGCCATCGAGCACGTAGTTCGTCGGAAGATACGCAATCGAATACTGATTGCGAAGTTCGTCACCGATGTCCTGGAACGACTGATCCAGGTCGTCCACGTGGTACGGAAAAAACGCTCGGCCACCGGTCTCTTCGGCAAGCTCCTGCAGAATCTTGTCCCCGTCCGTCAGATGGTATTTGCGGTCGGCTGTCTTGTTCGGATCTGTCTGCGACAGCGAAACCCACTGCGTGCTGGTGCTGATGGTGTAAATGACCACGCTGGTGCGCTGCGCCATTTCGATGGCATCCGCGCGCGTGTGCGTCGATAAATTGTCATCGCCGTCGCTGATCAGAATCATCACGCGGCGCACCACGTCCGGCTGATCGCCCGGCGGGCGCGGCGGGTGGCTCAATTGTTTGACGCACGCTTCATAAATCGCGTCGTAGATCGCTGTGCCGCCGCCTGCACGCGTCATAGTAATCTGGTCGCGCAGTGCTCCTGTATCGCTGGTAAAGGGCTGGACGATTTGCGGCTCGTCGTCGAAGGTCATCACAAAAGCTTCATCTTTGTTGCGGCGCAGCACGCTAAACAGAAAATTGATCGAAGCGTCCTGCTCAAATTTTAAGCGGTCGCGGATGCTGTTGGAAGTGTCCAGCAGCATGCCGATGCGCAGCGGCAAATCGGTTTGCTTGCTGAAGTAGCGAATTTCCTGAGGCGCCTTATCGTCCCAAATCTTGAAGTCAGCCTTATCGAGTTCAGGGACAAGCTTGTTGCGGCGGTTCAGCACCGTGAAGAGTACGTCGACGAGGTTGACCACCGAAATAATCGTCCGATCGCTTTTCTGGGCAGGTTCTTGCTTCGGCGGCGTGGACTGTGACGATGTCGGTGCCTGGGATTTCGCATCCGCAGGGGACGCCTGAGGACTCGCGGCTGTCGAAGATGCCCGGGACTTGAGCGGCGAAGATTGCTGCGCCCTGTCGGTCAGCGGAAGGAGCAAAAGCGCCAACGCCAAAAAAATCGCGATGATAGCCCGTCGCATTTGCATTGATTATAGGTATCCCGCCAGCGCACCGTCAATTCGGCTCTGCGATTCTCCCGCCGCATCACACAGTTTCTTCAGATACTCGCGCAGTTCACCCGGCAACGCGGCGCGAACTTCGATCCATGCACCCGTCCGCGGCTGCGCAAAGCCCAGCTTTGCTGCGTGCAAAAAATTACGCTCCATCTCCGGCAGCGTGACCCTCCCTACACGCAATTCCCTTGCAGCTCCATACAACGTATCCCCTACCACCGGATGCTTCAGCGCGGAGAAGTGCACTCGTACCTGATGCGTTCGCCCGGTGTGGAGTTGGACCTCCACCAGCGTTGTGCTGTCAATCTTCGCGAGCGCTTTCCAGTCCGTGCGCGCTTCGCGGGGATTCGCGATACCCGCACCGTGCCAGGATTTGCGCCGCGTCGTCATGCGCGTTCGATGAATCGGGTCGCGCCCGATCGCCAGCTCGATGCGCCCGCTCTTTTCCTTGAGAGTGCCCTGCACCAGCGCGATATACGTTTTCTTGATGGCACGCTGGCGGAAGGCTTCGCCCAGCTTCGCGTGAGCGGCGTCGTTCTTGGCGACCAGAATCACGCCAGAAGTTTCCTTGTCCAAGCGATGAACGATTCCCGGCCGCAGCGGATCGCCCCCCTGCGAAAGTGCTTGCCCGCGCCCCAGCAGCGCGTTGACCAGCGTGCCAGAAACATTTCCAGCGCCAGCGTGAACGGTCATGCCCGCGGCCTTGTTGATGGCGATGACATCTTCATCCTCGTAGAGCACGTCGAGTGGAATCGCCTCGGCTGCCGCCCGAGGCGCTGGCCGCGGCTCGGCCCGCACGGTGATGAGTTCCCCACCGCGCAGTTTCTGGGCTGATTTTGCGGGTTTGCCATTGACGAGGATCAGGCCGCCGTCGATAAGTTCTTGCACGCGCGACCGCGAAAGCTCTGGACGATGCGCCGTCACGAAACGGTCGAGCCGTGTCCCAGCGTCAGTATCTAACGCCAGAAGCTCATGAGTCTCGTGTTGGGCTCCAGCCGGCATGCGCCGATTGTAACAGGAGCGATAGAGGGCCGGGGATGGGCAGCAAGGGAGAGGCTGAGCTTACAAGCCCGCAAGGCCCAGCGAGGTTTGGCGGTTAAGTCGCGTTAGGCGGGTACGTCATGCTGCCCGGCCATTTGCGCGGAATTCTTCCCACTGTTGCAACCCTGTGAGAAGCGCGAGCACTTTTCCGTAGGCTGCTATCACTCCGGTTAGCTTGTGAAATTCGGCAGAATCCTTAATTGTCCCGCGTCTTCGTATGTGCGCATCCGCTGAGAGTTCGAGGACTCGATCAATGCTCATGTTCGCAAGACCCACGTTAGGTTTCATCATCGGTTGGGCCTCCTTCTGTAACAAAGGGACCAAGCCTTGGTGATTCTGGATAAGGGAAAGCCTCCAATTTGTTGCCGGATTATCATGGAGAAGGCACTCGGGTGGATGGCTGCCCTTTGAGTGTTTTTGTGGACGTATTGCCCCGGCCCATGTCACACAGTGTTAGACTGTTCGCGAGCGGGCCTATTGGGCGCCCGTGAAGGCGGGTTGCGGAGGCATCGGGAGGAAAAGATGATTAGGCGCTGGGTTGCTTTTCTTTTCTTGCTCGTTTGCAGTCTCGTGGCCCTCGGCACAGCGGCGGCGCAGCAAGAGAACGCCTCTCGGACCGGTTGGATCAGCGACGAGTCTTGTGCGGCCGAACACACCAAGCCCGGTCGCGCGGATTGCGTGCAGAAATGCTGGCGTGGTGGCGCTTCGGTAGGTCATCCGGAATGGAAACCCCAGCGAGCCGTCTTTGTGGCTGGCGAGGATCAGGCCATCTGGATTGTCGAAAACCCTGAAACTGTTAAGGACTTCCCCGCTGCGCACGTGGTGCTGGCCGGCAAATTCGATTCTCCGAAGAAAACGGTGCACGTCGAGAAAATCACCCCCGCTGCGCAGTAGCGTCGTTCAACCTTTAAACTTGTAACCTGCAAGCATTTCAACTTCTTACGGCTCCATTCGGATGATATCTAATACATATATTGACATACGCTTTATTCTGTGTCATTCTGCTTTTGTGTATTTCGCATCACATCCTCGCCCTGTCTTCGCTTTTCCGACCCCCGCGGACCGGAACGCGGGGATAGTGCTGAAAATTAATAAAAGAAAAACTCAAGGCGTTGTCTAGCGCCGGAAAGTGAGAGGAAGGAACGAATTGATCCCGGTCATTTCTTCGGTTGAAAGGTGCTGAACGCGGAAGCCGAAATAAGGAATTGCCCTTCGGCGGCTTCAACCGGCTCGAACTTTACATTCACATCGCGCTCGCTTCTTTCGTAGACTTGGGTCCGCAAATAGTAGACCTTGCCTGCTTCTGCTTTGAGAGTCATGGCCGAACCGATGCGCTTGGAAGTTTCCTTGAACGTGCCCGATTGCCAATTGGTGCACACCTGATGATCGCCGGGGTCCACGGAAAAGAAAAAATAAGATTTGCCTTTCGCTCCGACCCAGGCGCCATCAAGCCCAACCCTCATCGTAGGGCCTCGTTCAATGTCCTCGAACACATAGATGAGCGCCTTGCCGGAATCGGCGGGTGCGACAGGGTGCTGCTTCTTGTCGGCTTTTACGTCGAAGTACTTCTCGCTGGGGCCGCAGCCACCGCGGGTGGAAGCCGTCGGCACCGGGTCTTGCGCAAAGAGAGGCGATGCGAAAACCACTAAGAAAATGCCTGCGACTATGGTTTTCATCATGATTATTGGACGCTCTTCCGATCGGAACGGTTTCGCTAGCAGCCGCCCGAGGTTACTTATGTAAGACTGCCGGTGGAGGCAAGCTTGGCGTACCAGTAGCCGGAGTCCTTAATGGTGCGCTTTTGCGTGCGGAAATCCACGTAGGTGAGGCCGAAACGCTGGGCGTAGCCTTCGGCCCATTCGAAATTGTCCATGAGACTCCAGTGATGATAAGCCCGGACGTTTGCGCCGTGAAGCATGGCGCGGCCGAGCGCGTGGAGATAACCGCGCATGAATTGAATGCGCCGTTCGTCGGGCACGCGGCCGTGCTCGTCGGGACAATCGAGATAGGAGCAGCCGTTCTCCGTGATTTCGATGGGCGTGCCTTTGTATTCGCGAGAGATGCGAAAAACCAGGTCGTGGAAACTGTCGGGCCAGACTTCCCAGGCGAAGTCGGTGAGCGGCCCTTCGTGAGCGTCGAAATTGTGGACTCCGGCTGCATCCTCGCCTGCACCAGGAGGAATGGCGGACACGAGCTGGCGGAAGTAGTAGTTGATGCCAAGAAAATCAAGCGGCACGCGACAGAGATCCATGTCGCCGGACTTGACGCCCATGAGGTCAAGAGGATTTTCGCCGGGGAAAGCTTTGGGATATTCACCGTGGAGAGCGGGGTGGATGAACCAAACATTGCCGAGAGCGTGGGCGCGATCGGCAGCCTGGCGATCAGCGTCGCTCTTAGTTGCGGGCTCGCAATTGGACATGCTGAAGGCGGTGCCGACCTGAAGCTTCGCGTTGACGGCTTTGACGGCGCGGAAGGCTAGGCCCTGAGCGATGTTGACAACGTGGGTGGCGCGCATGCACTCGGCGAAATTCTTGCGTGAGGGAGCATGAGTGCCGTAAGCGTAACCCTCAAAGGTAAAGACCCACGGTTCGTTGAAGAGACACCAGTGAGAGATGCGGTCGCCGAGTGCGCGAACGGTGAGCTCGGCGTACTCGCTGAAGCGTGCGGCGAGACCGCGATTGGGCCAGCCGCCGGCTTCTTCCAGTTTTTGCGGGAGGTCCCAATGATAGAGGGTACAGAGCGGACGAATTTTTGCTTCGAGGAGCGCGTCGGCGAGGCGCTTGTAGTAATCGAGACCTTTCGAATTGGGCGCACCCGTGCCATCAGGCTGGATGCGCGGCCAGGAAATCGAAAAACGATAGCTGGTGAGATTCATCGCTTTCAGCAGTGCGATGTCTTCTTTGTAGCGATGGTAGGAATCGCAAGCGACGTCGCCGGTCGCAGCGCCTTTAACTTTGCTGGGAGTGTGCGAGAAGCGGTCCCAGATGGATTCGCCCCTGCCATCTTCGGCCCAGGCCCCTTCGATTTGATAGGCGGCGGTGGCGGCGCCCCAGATGAATTCTTCGGGAAATTGGAAGGGCGCGAACTTCGACTGAGGTTCAAGTAATCCGCTGATTAAACGATGGCCGGGAGGCGCGGCAGAAAAAGATGCCGCGGCGCCCAGAGCGGTAGAGAGAAATTCACGGCGATTGCAGCGATTCCATCTGGTCACAGACTTCCTCCTCGACTTGGAGCGCGCTAACTGGATGGGGGTGATTGTTGCTTGTGACCAAACAAAACGTCAAGAAGGATCAGAACGGCGCCGATAAAAATGGCGGAATCGGCGACGTTGAAGGCGGGGTAGCGGTAAGTGCCGAACCAAACTTCGAAGAAATCAGTCACTGCGCCGTGAAGGATGCGATCGGTGACGTTGCCCGTGGCGCCACCGAGCAGCAGTGCAAGGCCTGCGACGGCCTTGGCGCCGCCGCTCTGGCTGGCAACTAACAACCAGGCAAGCACGCCAATAACGACGACTGAACCCATGATCAAAATAGTCCGAGTGAGGGTGGAAGCGGAATCGGAGAAAATTCCGAAAGCGACGCCGGGATTTCGGCTATGCACGAGGTAGATGAAGTTGCGGACCAATTCTTGACGCCAGCCTTCCGTGGTTTGTGATTCGAACCAGGCTTTGGTGGCGCGGTCGAGGAGAACAACAGCAAGTGTGAGCCAGAGCCAGCGAAGGCGAGAAGGAAGAGTCATGAAGGAAAGGACGCAAAGGAAATAAAGGAAGGCGCGCAGATCGGATCGCAGTTGACGGAAAAGCGGCGGCGAGCCGCCGCAGTCCAAAGGTGGCGTGTAATAGGGTGGAGTCGCATTTCAGGTTACCGCCACGCTTGCAGAGCCGTCTGATTCGATTTCGGCAAGGGCCTCGGAGCAACGCTCGCAGACGGTCGGGTAGCGCTTGTTTTCACCAACGTGAGTGGAATAATTCCAGCAGCGCTCGCACTTCTTCCCAAGGGCGCGTACAACCGAAACTTGAAACCCCGGAATGGTTATGGGCGTGAAAATTGGAGGCTCCATTGAACCTCCGAGTTGAACCTGCGAAACAATCAGTAAGGGTGCGAGGACATACGCATATCTTTCAAGTAAATCGGCCAGGGAGTGGCTCGCGTGTAGGATTACCCGAGCCTCCAAATTGCTCGAGATTTTCTTTTCATTGCGAGCGGCCTCAAGTGCCTTCAAGACTTCGTCACGGACCAAAAGGATTTGATTCCAGTCTTCCTTTTGTTTAGCCGTCATGCCGGTCTCATACTCTTCAGCGTTAGGAAAGAGGGCCATGTGAACACTTTCGGGCTCGCCTTTTGATTTTGGCAAATACTTCCAGATTTCCTCGGCGGTGAAAACGAGAATGGGGGCGGCGAGGCGAACCAGCGCGCTGCTGATTTTCCAAACCGCGGTTTGCGCGGAGCGGCGCGATTTATTTTGGGGGGCCTTGGTGTAGAGACGATCCTTCAACACGTCAAAATAGAATGCGCTGAGGTCGACAACGCAATAATCGTGAATGGCGTGATAGACGCGGTGGAATTCGTAATTCGCGTACCATTCCCGGCATTTTTTCACCAGCTCGGCGGTGCGGTCGAGCATCCGGCGGTCGATTTCTTCGAGCTGATCGTTCGAAAGAGCGTCGCGTGAAGGATCAAAATCGCCTAGATTGCCGAGGGCGAAGCGGAAGGTGTTGCGAATTTTGCGATAAGCTTCGCTGAGCTGGGTCATCACGCGTTCGCTCATTTTCACGTCGGCTTGGTATTCGACGGAGCCGACCCAGAGGCGCAGCAAATCCGCGCCCCACTTTTCGCAGATTTCGATCGGAGAGATCGCGTTGCCGAGCGACTTGGACATCGGGCGGCCCTGTTCGTCGAGTGTCCAGCCGTGAGTGACCACGCCGCGGTAGGGGGCGGCATCACGAATACCGGTGGCGACGAGAAGCGAACTGTGGAACCAGCCGCGATACTGATCAGGGCCTTCGAGATAAACGTCCGCGGGCCACTCGGCGCCCTTCAGCACGGAGAGATTTGAAGAGCCGGAATCGAACCACACGTCCAGAATGTCGTTTTCCTTTCGCCATTTTGTTGAGCCGCAGGAGCAGGTCGTGCCGTTAGGCAGCAATTTCTCCGAACTGTGTTTGTACCAGGCGTCCGCGCCTTCTTCTTCAAACCATTTCACGACATTGCGAAGCGCTTTGAAATCCTCAAGGCGTTTTCCGCAACCCTGGCAGTAGAAAACGATGATGGGCACGCCCCAGAAGCGCTGCCGCGAGACGCACCAGTCCGGACGCTTCTCAATCATTTCGTACATGCGGTCTTCGCCCCAGGCGGGGATCCATTTGACGCCGTGAATTCCTTCAAGGGCTTCCTGGCGAAGCGTTTTTTCTTTTCCATGAGCGACCTGGTCCATCTTGATGAACCACTGCTCCGTCGCACGGAAAATCACCGGATTGTGGCAGCGCCAGCAGTGCGGATAGCTGTGTTTGTATTCATGCTGGCTAAGTAAAGCGCCGCGATCCCTGAGCAATTTCACGATGATGGGATTCGCGGTGAAAACATCCTTGCCTTTGTATTCGGGCAGTCCTTCAAGGTAGACGCCTTTGTCATCAAGCGGCGCGTAAATCTCCAATCCATATTTCTGCCCGGAAACAAAGTCGTCGGCGCCGTGGCCGGGGGCGGTGTGGACGATTCCACTGCCCTGATCGAGAGTGACGTAATCGGCAAGAATGCCCGGCACCTGAATGGGCAAGAAGGGGTGCTGAAATTTCATGCCCTCGAAATCGCGGCCCTTGAACGTAGCGCGAACTTTGGCTTCTTTGATGCCGGACTCGGCCTGCAAAGCCGCGACGCGACCGGAAGCCAAGAGCAGCGGACCCTTTTCAGTTTCGACGACGGCGTACTCGAAATCGGGATGAAAGGCGAGCGCGCGGTTCTGTGGAATGGTCCAGGGTGTGGTGGTCCAGATGACCGCGCTGACATCGCTTCCTATTTTCGCAGCGTCCCCTTTGCCACCGCCCACGACTGCGAACTTCACCCAGATCGATGGGCTGGCGTGATCTTCGTACTCGACTTCCGCTTCGGCGAGCGCGGTGCTGTCAACGAGGCACCAGTGGACAGGTTTGCGCCCGCGATAGACATAGCCCTTTTCCATGAAATCAAGGAACGCACCGGCGATGGTGGCTTCGTATTCGTGGCTCATGGTCAGATAAGGATCGTTCCAGCGGCCAAAAATGCCGAGGCGCTTGAAATCTTTTTTGTGCTGCTCGACGTAGCGGATCGCGAATTGCCGGCACAGTTTCCGAAACTCCGCAGGCGGGACCTTCCCTTTTCCCCCCAGCTCTTTTTCCACCTGGGTTTCAATCGGCAGGCCGTGGCAATCCCAGCCAGGCACGTACGGAGCGTAGTGGCCTGTCATGCTCTTGGTTTTGACCACCAGATCCTTGAGGATTTTGTTTAGGCCGGTGCCGAGATGAATTTCGCCGGTGGGGTAGGGCGGGCCATCGTGCAAAACGAAAAGCGGCTTGCCTTTGCGCGTTTCGAGGATGCGTTCATAGATGTTTCCTGCGTGCCAGGCTTCGAGCTGCTTGGGCTCGTTTTGCGGGAGGCCGGCTTTCATGGGAAATTCGGTTTTCGGCAGGTTCAGCGTCTTCTTTAGTTCGAGTGGTTCGGCCATAGATTTGAGCGCTCGGATAGCCCCTTACCTACCTGCATCGTTTGCCAGCATGCCGTCCTTTGGTTCAGGTGCACGGCGGGAAACATCGGAAAGCAGTGTAAGGACGTATGTTACAATGAATGGCAGTCGGTGTCAGCCGCTAGGGGCGCTGCAACCTTTCCCGGTCAGCGCGAATCTTATCGGCTAGGTGCGCCGAACGCAGGGTATTTGCGTCTAAAATGGAGAGGTAAACGGTGCCGGGCAATATTATCGATCTTCTGCCACGTGAACGAACGAGGGCCAAAGTGTCTGGCGCGGGCCGAGAGCCCGCGGTTTCGGTGCCTGCCTCGGCTGTCCCGAAATTCGCCAAGCCCGATATTCTCATTCCCGATAATTTTTGGTCGAACCTGAGGCAATTCCTTGTCGAGCGACCGATTAAAGTGCGCGAACGCAAGGACGCCCCTTTCACTCAGACTTCCTTTGGAACCGGCCTCGGCAGCAATCTGGCGGACTTTTTCAAATCCGGCCCGGTGTCGAAAAGATCTGTGAATAGCAGGTTGGCGGTATCCTGGGGGTCGAATTTCGGGGGATTCGGCGATCGGCTAAGGGACTTCTTTTCCCCTCCAAAGCAAGCGCCCCTGCCACCAGGGATAAAACCGATAAAAGTAAAGGACATCTGGTCGAAGGATGAAAACTTCGGCACGAGCCAGATGCTCGCCATCGGCCTGCATATCGCGGCGATTGGTCTGCTGGTGATTCCGATTTTCACGAATGTCCTGCCCGCTTCCACGGAAGCGAAGAACAAGAACGTTAACGTCACGCCGCTGGACATTTCGCCCTATGTAGCGAAGCTGCCGGCGGGTAATGACAAGGCCGGAGGCGGAGGCGGGGCAAACAACCATACCCTGACTCCAACGTCGAAGGGAAAGCTGCCGAAGTTCACGATGACGCAATTCGCTGCTCCCCAAGCAAAAATCCTGAATCTGAATCCCAAACTGGCGATGGATCCGACCCTGCTCGGTCCGCCGGACTTGAAACTCGCGAGTCCCAATATGGCAAACTTCGGGGATCCGCTGGCCAAGGGCATCACGGATTCTCTTGGTAATGGCAATGGCACCGGTATCGGCAGTGGCTCTGGGGGAGGACTTGGTCCCGGCGAAGGTGGCGGAACGGGCGGCGGCGTGTTCCGGGCTGGTGTTAACGGCGTTGGTTCTCCGATGTGCATCTACTGCCCGCAGCCGGAGTACTCCGACGAAGCTCGCAAGGCCAAGTATCAGGGCACGGTGTTGCTCGACGTGACCGTGACGGCCGATGGGCGCGTGATCAACCCGATTGTAATTAAGGGGCCTGGCCTCGGCTTGGAAGAGAAAGCCCTAGCGCGAGTGAAGGAATGGAGGATGCGCCCCGGGATAGGCCCTAACGGCAAACCCGTCAACGTCCGCGTGCAGATCGAAGTTACGTTCCACCTGTACTAGTCTAGATTCCAGCAAACTGTTCTTTTTAGGTAAGACGGCCATGAGGCAGGTGTCCTTCTTCGCCCATCCGAGGAGAATGGGGAAGCCCTTCCACTGATAATCCCTGCGGAGCGTATTTGTTGAGATCCCTCAGAACTCCGTTCGCCTCGGGATGACGGTGCATCAGCAGCAGAAATTCCTAACCATTCTTTTACGGGCAACCAATCTGCGGCGCCGTGCTTCTCATCCCGCGTTCGCCGCCCGTCTCGTCGAGGAGCCTGGCCAAATCTGAGGCGGGCGCGGAGGCCCGTCCATGCGCGATCCGCTTTCGCGTAATTTTTCTTCTTTCCGGCCGCCGTCGCAGGATTCCTGGCTTCAGCGTGTGAGCGATAATTTTCGTCAGCTGCTCACACCTGCACGAATATTCCCTTCTTCGGCGAATGGCGCACCTTTGCATCTCTTGCGTCTTGACAGTTCGCCAGGTGCGGGCCGCGCACATGGCGTTTCTTTGCTGACGCATGCGGCGATGATTGCCGCGCTAGGGTTGATTGCAGTGCACACCTATAAGACGCCGAAGACTCCAGGTGATGGCGTGACGAACGTCCTGCAACATCTTAAGTTTCCACCGCACTTCGCGCCCTCAAATACCGGCACGGCGCCAGATCCCGGATCTGGCAGCGGAGGTGGCCGGGTGCCAATTCCCGCAACCGCTGGAAATCTGGTGCCTCTCGCCTCCATTCAGTTGGTCCGTCCGTCGCTGCCTCCCAAGGCGGATGTCCAGATGCCTGTGCCGCCGACGATATTCGATCCCACTGCAGCGCCGGTCTTAACTCCGGTTAACAAAATCGGCTTGCCGTGGATGAAGGACGATACAGGCTCGCCTGGACCGGGCGATTCCAACACGATTGGCGCGGGCCCGGGCCGCACCATGGGCGACGGGCCGCGCGACGGGCCAGGCGGACAGGGTGAATCCTTATCCAGATACCGTGCCGGCATTACGCTTCCCAGTTGCGCGTACTGCCCCGATCCGCAATACACCGACGAAGCACGCGAAGCGAAGCTGCAGGGAAGGGTGACGCTGCAGGTTTTGGTTGGCGCGGATGGGCGGGCCACGCAAATTCGTATTGTGCAGGGGATCGGGCTTGGTCTGGATGAACGCGCGGCGCAGGCCATTCGCGGCTGGAAATTCGTGCCGGCCCATGATGCGGCGCGCCGAGCCGTTCCGGCATGGGTCACCGTCGAAGCGGTCTTCCGGTTGTTCTAGACAGTTCCTCTTCTGCTGCAGTCTTGCGCACGCCCATTCAAAGAGACATACTCCCCCCACTAGCACTTGCGTAAGGAGGCCGGTATGCGTCAAACAAGGCGCGCCTTCGTCATCACCTTGGCCGCGGCAGGCGGCTTGCTCGCGGCTGAGAATAGATGGCTCTTCGCCCAATATCCGCCAACTCCTCCGCCTCCTCCAAAGCCCGCGGAAACTCCGAACCCGGCGGAGATTTACGCCAATCCGCAAGCTGCGGCTGTCGCAAAACGAGCTCTGCTGCAGCGAAACGAGAAGGAATTCCGCGAAGGGGTTGAGCGGCTTTACCAGCTCACCGGTGAGCTGCACGAAGAAGTACAGAAGACCCCGACCACCGACGTGCTCTCCGTCCACATGGTCAAGAAAACTGAACAAATTGAAAAACTCGCCAAGATGCTCAAGAACAGAGCCAAGGGCGGATAGACATACCTGAGTTCAGGAGCGAACCATCCATCTTCTCAGGCCAGGTACGAGACGGGGAACTTCTGCCTCTTGGTTTTCCATTTCTGATACGATTTCGAAATGAGAAAAGCAGCCGTTTTCATCATGACTGTCGCCATGGGCGCCTTTGCGTTTGTGTGCGGGGGGCGGGCGCAGGGCGATTCCGGCGCACTCGAAATCACCGCGCGCATCACGCCCACGGGGGCGCGCCCCGAGCCGGTGCGGCAATTCACATTTTACATACTCACCAAAAGTTACTCTGACATTGTGAAGGAGATAGAAGAGAAAGACCCCGTCCCAGCGCGCGACCATTTTATTGACGGGCTGAAAGTTTCTCCCGAGCTGCGTGCGTGGCTCAAGAGCCACGACACGCTCGACCTGACGCAACCGGATCTCGACAAGCTGCTGACGCCGGATGATATCCTCAACGTTCCGGAATTTCTGCTGGCATACGAGAGGTCAAACAGCGGCGGAGTGACAGAAGGACTGCCGAAGCAAAAATACGCAGAAATCGACAAAACGAAGCAACCAGAGAAATACGAGAAATTAAGGCAGGATTACCTCGCCGCCCTGAAGAAATTCATTCGTCTGCACCCACAGACCATTTCCGGCGTCGAACTCGAGCTTGAAGGAGTCAATCCGCAGCGCAAGTGGGCCGCATTGCAGAATGATCGCCGGAAGCGCGTGCAGCGCACGGCTCCAGAGGTGGCGCAGCTCAAGTTTCTCGCCGGCAAAGCTGACACCGATCTCGAGGGGCACGCCTCATTCTCGGGCCTGGTTCCCGGCGAGTATTGGATCAGCACGCTCAATCTGGACGCCGATGCCGGAGATATGCGCGTGCGCTGGGATGTTCCCGTGAAAATTGAACGCGCCAAGACGGTGCGCGTCGAGCTGTCAAATTTGAACTCCATTGATACGCGGAGTTCCACTCCTTAGCGCCTTCGAGCGCCGCCATGGGGACGCCCCTAAACTGGATTGCGTTCAATCTGTTCATCTTCATTGCCATCGCGCTGGACCTGCGCGTTTTTCACCGGCATCCGCACAAAATTGAAATTCGCGAAGCGTTTCTCGCTAGTTTCGGCTGGATTTCAGTTTCCGTACTTTTCGGAGTTGGAATGCTTTATTTTCGCGGGCCTCAGCCGGCACTCGAATTCTTTACCGGCTATCTGATCGAAAAGGCTCTTAGCGTCGACAACTTATTTCTTTTCCTGGTGATCTTCCGCGCGTTCGCCGTGGATGAGCGTCTGCAGCATCGCCTGCTGGAATGGGGAGTGGTCGGGGCGCTGGTTATGCGCGGAGCGATGATCGCGTTGGGCGCGGAATTAATCGCCCATTTTTCCTGGGTGATGTATGTGCTGGGAACGTTCCTGGTTTATGCCGGCGCGCGAATACTCTTCATTCATAGAGGAGATATTCACCCGGAGCAAAGCGCGATCGTCCGTTTCGCCAGCCGGCATCTTCGAGTAAGCCACGAGTATTACGGGGAACATTTTTTCGTGCGTAATGAGGGCCGGTTGTTCGCGACGCCGTTGTTTCTCGTTTTGCTGGTGGTGGAAATTACGGACGTCACTCTGGCCGTGGACTCGATACCCGCGGTGTTCGGAATTACGCGCGACCCTTTTATTGTATATACGTCAAACGTGCTGGCGATTCTCGGGCTCCGGGCGCTCTATTTCCTGCTGGCGGGAGTCATCGACCGCTTGCGTTTTCTGGATGAGGGGCTGGCGATTGTTCTTGTTTTTATCGGAGGAAAAATGATTGGCGAGCGGTGGCTGCACATTCCCGTTGCTGTGTCTCTTGGCGTTGTGGGGGGCCTGCTGCTGATGGCGCTGCTGGCGTCGGTGCTTGTTCCGCCAAAGAAGGGAAAGTGAAATTCATTCCTCTTCGAACATGACTTCATCAACGTAGCACCACATCCAGTTCTCGCCCGGCTCCTGCGAACGGACAATCGGGTGTTTCGTCGATCGAAAATGCTTTGTGGCGTGTTTATTCTTGGAGGAATCGCAGCAACCGACGTGCCCGCAGCTCAAACACAGGCGCAAATGCACCCAACTGTCGCCCATCTTCAGGCACTCTTCGCAACCTTTGGTCCTTGGTTTCACGCTTTTAATCTGATCGAGGTGAGTACAGTTGTCGGCCATTGTTGTCCCCCGCGGAATCACGCCCTGGCTTGAATCGGAATGCGCACCTGGAATCGCGTATCGCCGGGAACCGATAACACGTTGATTTGGCCGCGCGCATTTTTGATGATGCGGTTAACGACGTCGAGGCCGAGCCCCGTGCCCTCGCCGACGCCTTTTGTGGTGAAAAAGGGATCGAAGATGCGGGATTTGACTTCGGCTGGAATGCCAGGCCCATTGTCGGCAATTTCGACGAGAATGAAATCGTTTTCGCGGGCGACGCGAATACCGAGCTTGCCGTTGCCGTTCATGGCGTCAGCTGCGTTGTCGATCAAGTTGGTCCAGACCTGATTCAGTTCGCTGCCGCTGGCCATGACCTTGGGGAGGCCTGGAGCGTAGTCGCGAGTCACGGTGATCCCACGCTTCAGCTTGTGATGCATGATCGTGAGGGTGTTTTCAATGCTGTGTTGGATGTCAACTTCCTGCACGGAGCCTTGATCCATGTAGGAATATTCTTTGATGGCGCGGATAAGATCGGAGATGCGCGCCGAGCTGTTCTCAAGTTCCTCGGCAATGCGATCCATTTCCAGGAGCGTCGCAAAGCGGCTAAGCTCGGAACCGACGGACGCACCCGCGGCCGCGGCGAAACGCGCCAATTGGGCGTCAGTGAGATTGGCATCCGCGAGATGCGGAGCGAGCTTCCAAGCTTCGGGTACATTGTGCGATTCGAGCCAGGATTGAATGGCCTCTTCGCGCTCGACGCGCCCGAATTCGTCCTTGAATTGAGCGGGCGTCAGTGAAGAACGGATTTCTTCTTCCGTTTGGGCAAGTTTCGCGCAATCGTCGGGGCCGATCATAGTGCTGCGAGCGGCAGCGCGGAGGCGGGCGAGACAATCACGCAGGGCAGCGGCAGAACGGCGAGCAGCGGCGGACGGATTATTCAGCTCGTGAGCGAGTCCGGCGGAGAGTTTGCCGAGAGAGGCAAGTTTTTCACGTTGCTGCTCCGTTCGAGTGACCTCGCGAATGCGGTCGGCTAACAGGCCAACGAGCCGGCGGGTCAGCTCTGGCATTCTGTGGAAGAGCTCCGGGAAATTGGACGCGGGAAACAGCAGGTAGTGAGTAGGCAGAACGGCGCGGCCGGTAACGCTCACAATTTTCAGGCGCGAGAAAGGAAGCATACCTGTGACTTCTCCGCCGCGCGCGGTAAAAACAGGGCCGTCGGGGTCGCCGTGTTCACTGCGAGCGCGCATTTCGCCTTCGAGTACAATGAGCATGCTGTCGGCCGGCGTACCTTCGCGAATGATGATGTCGCCCACGGCGGCACGGTGCTCCGTGCATTGGGCGACAAACCAGAGTAGATCGTCCTGCGGTAGGTCTGCGAAGACTTGTATTGTCTGCAGCTTTCTTACGAGTTCTTCGGCTGGGGATTGCGCAGAGTTTTCGGTCATGCGCGTTGTGCTCTCTGGAAGAAGTGCATCATTGAACTTTTGCCAGATACTGGTGCATGAACTGGACGACGACGGCGCCTTCGCCGACGCCGGAAGCCACGCGCTTGACTGAACCGTGGCGGACATCGCCAACGACAAAAATTCCAGGAACGTTGGTTTCCAGCAAGCCAGGATCGCGATCGAGTGTCCAAGATGCCGGCCTCTTCCCGTTGTGGAGAAGGTCGGGACCGGAAAGAATGAACCCGCGTTCGTCGCGCTCAATCGAGGCGCCAAGCCACTCCGTGCGCGGCTGTGCGCCGATGAAAATGAACAGGCTTGAAGCGGGCAGCTTCGTTCTTTCCTCCGCGGGAGAGCACTCCACGGTAATGCCCGTGAGCCGCGTTTCTCCTTCCACCTCGACGACGCTTGTTCGCGGCCATACTTCGATGTTGGGCGTCTTTTCGATTTGCTCGATCAAGTAGTGCGACATGGTGGCTGCAAGAGAAACTCCGCGCACAAGCATCACCACCTTCTCTGCAAACTTCGAGAAATGCATGGCGGCCTGCCCGGCGGAATTCGCCCCGCCAATGATATACACGGTTTCGCCCTTGCAGGCCATCGCTTCGGAGGTTCCACCGCCGTAATAAACACCCGCGCCCTGCAGGTGTTCAATCCCGGGAACGTCCAACGTCCTCCACTGAACGCCCATGGCCAGAAGCAGCGCGTGGCAAGAGAGTTCCGAGCCATCGGCGAGTTTAAGGTACCGATAAGGGCCCTCGACGCGAATACCGACCGCTTCCTGCGGCGAGAGAATTTCCACGCCGAAGCGCCGCGCCTGCGCTACGGCACGACGCGCCAGGTCAAGGCCGGTAAGTCCGGAAGGAAAACCGAGATAGTTCTCAATTCGCGAACTCAGACCGGCCTGGCCTCCGGGTGCTTCGCGTTCGACGATTACAGTTCGCAAGCCTTCGCTGGCGCCATAGACCGCGGCGGCAAGGCCCGCCGGCCCGCCGCCGACGATGGCAAGGTCATAGAAATTCGTTTGGGCATGCGTGCGCAGGCCGATTTTATTCGCGACCGCGGGCAAAGGTGGTTCCGGGAGCCGCGTGCCATCCGGAAAAAGAATCAAGGGAAGTTTTTCGGCTTCGGGTCCCAGGGAATCAATCAGCCCGCGCACTTCTGGATCGCTCTGCGCCAGCTCCACGTCAATCCATTGATAGGGCACCTGATTGCGGGCAAGGAATTCGCGCAGCTCGTACGAACGGTTAGACCAGCGCGTGCCGAGAACGCGAATCCCTTCATAGGGTGGGCGAAACGTTGCGGTCCAATCGTGCAGCAGATCATCCAGAGCGGGATAGAGTTTTTCTTCCGGCGGATCCCAGGGCTTCATCAAATAGTAGTGCACGCGGGCTTCGTTGATGGCGTCAATGGCAGCGTTTGTGTCGGCGTAGGCGGTCAGCAGGGCGCGCTTGGCCAGAGGGTGCATCTCCATGGCCTCGGAAAGGAAATTCACACCGTCCATTTGGGGCATGCGCTGGTCCGCGAGCAGCAAGGCCACGGGATTGTTGCGTGCTTTCAATTCGCGCAGTGTGGCGAGGCCCGCGGTTCCGGAATTCGCGCGCATGACGCGGTAGCGATCCGCATAACGGCTGCGCAAGTCGCGCTCGATGGCCCGGAGAACTTCAGGGTCGTCATCCACTGTTAATAAAACTGGTTTCGGCATATCCCTCAGATGCGGCGAACGAGGTTTTCGATGCGTCTTACGAGGATAGCGGGACGGCTGCAGCTTCTTTTCGTGCCGCCCTCAAGCTACAATCCTTGATGTCTCCATGTCCAGCCCTCTGGCCCAATCGATCGTGGACCTTTCGTCTGCGGATGAATCCAAAAGGCTTGCGGCCGCGGGTGAAATCTACCGTTTAGGCCGTGCCACTGGAGGATCCGCTATTGCGGAATGGTGGGCGGAAAGTGAACTCTCCGAGCTGCTGCACGCGCCTAGTCCGGCCGTAACGGTTGGCCTTGCGGTGCAACGCGATACGTTTGGGCGAATTCGAGTCGCTAACGGCACACCCAGGCTTGCAAAGGTTCCTCCAGATCAGGACGCCGAAGAATTCGAAGTTCATTTGGCCGATGGGATTTCCCTGGACATTTTAACGACGCGAGAACCAGGCGGCGAAGGAGCCATCGCAAAATATCTGGCCAAGTTCGGAGAGGGCATCCAGCAAGTGGAGTACCTCTGCGAGAGTGTTGATCGTGCCGCACAAATCCTGAAGGAAAAATTCAAGCTCGCTTCTGTCTATCCTGCGACTCGCGCCGGTGCGGATGGCACGCGAGTCAATTTTTTCCTGGTCTCCTCCCCGGATGGGGGCAAAGTGCTTATTGAACTGTACGAGGCGCAGTCTCGCGGATAGGTTTTCCCCTTCAGGCAGATCATCTAGCTGATTTCAGGGTTTTTTCGTCCGCCAGCTCTTTCCACGCTCGCAACACTTCCGCGACGGTCCAAGCTTGAGCGATGCAGCCGCGAGGAGTGAAGGGAGCATCGCCATCGAAGATCTCACTCAAAGTGCCTAGGCCGCTCGCATAAATCTGGCGGCCGAGCGGCTCGAGGAAACGCAACGCCGCTTCGCGGTCTTTATAGACACGGTAGTGCGCGAGCGCGAACGGACCAAGCAGCCAGCCCCAGACGGTACCCTGATGATAGATCGCGTCACGATCCCGGGGACTGCCGCCGTAATGACCGGAATAACCGGATTCGCCCGGAGCAAGACTCCGCAATCCGTGTGAGGTCAAGAGGTGGCGCGCGCAAACATCGACGACCGCCTTTTGCTGCTCGGGCGTGAGCGGGCTTAGCGGCAAGGATACGGCAAAGATCTGATTTGGCCGAAGCGCGGCATCATTTCCGATGCCCGGTGCATCGATGACGTCGTAGCAGCAATTGCGCTCCGCGTTCCAGAACTTCTGAAAATTGTTTTTGGCTTTGACCGCAAGTTTTTCATAACCATCGCTGGATTTTCCGAGTAGCCGCGCGAATCCCAACATCGTTTCGAGCGCGTTGATCCATAGCGCGCTGATCTCCACGGGCTTCCCCGTGCGCGGCGTCACGACCCAGTCGCCGATTTTTGCGTCCATCCACGTGAGTTGAACACCCGGTTCACCGGCGTAGAGAAGACCATCGGCTGGGTCGACGCGGATGTTGAAACGCGTGCCCGCGATGTGTGCATCAATCATGCTTGCGAGAACCGGGAAGAGTTTTTGCAGCGTCGCCGTATCTTGCGTAACCGCAAAATATTGCCGGATAGCCTCGAAATACCACAGCGCAGCGTCAACGGTGTTGTATTCCGGCTTGCTGTTTACCCCGACGGAGGAGGGGCCGGCGTCGGGGAAATTGTTCGGCAGCATTCCCCCGTCAACGTATCGCGAAAAGGCAAGAAGGATTTGCCTGGCAACTCCGGCGCGGCCGGTCGTGAGCGTCAGTCCCGGCAGCGCAATCATGGTGTCGCGCCCCCAGTCAGCAAACCAGTGATAGCCGGCGATGATGCTGCGGCCATCGGGTTCTTCGGGCAGGCTGCGCTCTACGATGAATTGATCTGCAGCGAGGATCAGTTGCCAAATCCACGAGGGTGCCTCCCCGGCAAGGGCTTCGTTTTTCTCCTGCCAGTCGTGGAACAACTTCACATCGTGATTGGCGCGCTCCGCACGGGACGTTTCCTCATCGAGGGAAGCGGCCGCTCCGGTGGTCAGAACCAGCGTGGCGCTGGAACCGGCCTCGAGTCTTGCGCGGAACAACGCCGCAAAAAGGCGATCTTCACGATCACTCAGCCCTCGCTCGGTTTCTTCGGGGAAATAGCAACCAAGATGCCACTCGTGTCGCGGCTCGCAGCTGGCAGCGCTGCTTTTCAGATAAAAAGGAGTTGCGCCATCATAGGCGAGCACCTTAACGCCGCGATCTACCGGCGTAATATTCATGCGCCAGTCCCCGGCATGGGTCATGGAATGAAAGTCGCGATAATTTACGAACGCTTTCAGTTCCACTTCGATGGGACTGCTCGCCCGCAGGACCGTGTATTGAATGACGGTGGTATTTTCGCCTTGACGCATCCAGACGCGCTTTTCCAGAAGTGCATCGCTTAGCGCGTAAGTCCACGCCGGCATCGTGCCTTCCAAGTGAAAATCCTCGAGGAGGAGAAAACCTTTGGGATCGACTGCGCCGCTGGCCCAGCGATGGGTGGCGAGAGAAAAATCCGTTCCCGCGTAATGGGCGATTTCGTCGATGGCCGAAACAAGCTGCGTGCGACCCACGGGCGGCTGTAAGGCGGCGACAAGGAGTCCGTGATAACGGCGAGTCAGACTCCCCGCGATGGTACCGGAGGCGTATCCGCCGATTCCGTTTGTGACCAGCCACTCGCGCGATTCCGCGGTGACAAGATTCCCGCAAATCTCGCGCCCAAACTGAATTTCCGCTTGTTCTGACAATTCTGCTCCTGGCCCGTGGGATTGCAACCGCCCGGCAATGCACGCCCGCTTACTTGAGACTCAGCAGCTGTGCGAAAGTTTCAGCTATCTCCATAGACCGGGATGGCGGCGCCGTGAATGACTCTGGCATCGTCGCTGCATAGAAACAGGATCACGCGCGCGATGTCCGCGGGCTTCGGCCACTTCGCAAAATCCGCCTTCGGCATGACTTTGCGATTCGCCTCTGTATCAATGATGCTGGGGAGAATGGTGTTCACACGAACGCCACTGCCTTTGGTTTCTGCTGCCAAAGAATCCAGCATCGCTACCGCCGCTGCCTTGGAAGCGGCGTAGGCGGCTGCCCCCGCAGCGTGATCGAAAGCAGCTTTTGCTGCGACGTTTACGATGGCCCCGTGGCCTTCTTTCAACATCGCTCTCACAGCGGCCCGCGATAGCGCGTACCCTGCGCGGAGATTCAGAGCCAGCATCTGGTCGAAAACTTTGGTTTCCAGCTCCCACAACTTTGTGCCGCCCGCGTATCCACCCACGGTGTTGACCATGGCATCCAAACGGCGATACTTCGCCACGATTTTCTCGACGAGCTGGCGCACAGCAGCTTCGTCCGTGACATCGACGGCGTGCCCTTCCAGTCTCGATCCGTTTTGTCCTGCCGCGATTTTCAGAGCGTCCAGCTCTTCCTGTTTTCGGTAGGTGATGGCGACCGCCGCGTTCTCTTCGAGGAATGCCAGCGACACGGCGCGCCCCAAGCCGCCGGTGCCGCCTGCCACCAAGACCGTTTTCCCATCGAATTTCGCGCTCATGAGCGTGTCTCCAAACTAGTCTCATTTAGAATACTAAATTAGAACTAGTGCTTTAACCATTTAGTCCTCAGAAATCGGTCATGGTCCTGGTACCCGGTGCGGCGGTAGAGTTCGAGCGCCGGATCGTTGCCGCGATCCACTTCGAGATGGACCGCGTTCACGCCCATCTCGCGCGCTCTTTCTTCGGCAAAGGCAAGAGCCCGACGGCCATAACCGCGCCGCCGATAAGCGACATCAATGTACAGCTCGTCGATGAACGCGTCGTGCCCGCGGAATTCGAAGCTGAACCCCACCGTCAACGCAACGTAGCCCACGGTTTTGCGCCCTTCACAGAGCATCCACACTTGTCCAAATGCCGGGAGGGTCAAAAAATTGCCTGAAGGCGCCGCGCAGTGCGGTTTCATCAAATTTGATGGCGCCGGTTCCTGCTCGTCAAAAAGGCGCATCATGCGAAGAAATTCTGCCTCGTCCTGGAGCGTCGCTTTCCGGATCGCAAACTCGGGCACGTTACTCACCGCTTTGTTCGATTAATTTTGCGACCAGACCGGTCCAGCCGGTTTGATGGCTGGCGCCGATCCCGGCGCCATTGTCGCCGTGGAAGTATTCGTAGAAAAGGATGAGGTCGCGCCAATGCGGATCGCTTTGAAAAAGCTCGGTGCCGCCGGCTACGGGGCGCCGGCCGTTCGAATCGCGGAGAAAGATGTGAATGAGCCGCCTTGAAATTTCCGCGGCCACCTGCCAGAGATCGGATTCGTTGCGGGAATGAGTTGGGCACTCTACTTTGAAATCCTCGCCGTAGTAGTGGTGAAATTTCTGGAGCGATTCCACGAGCAGATAGTTGACTGGAAACCAGATGGGCCCGCGCCAGTTCGAATTTCCGCCAAAGAGGCCTGTTGAGGATTCGGCCGGCTCGTAGTCAACGCGGTTCGTGTTTCCGTTCACGTGAACCTCGTAAGGATGGTCCTTGTGGTAGCGAGAGAGAGCCCGCACTCCGTATGGCGAAAAAAACTCCGTTTCGTCCAGCATGCGGCTAAGCACGCGCTTGAGCTGCTTGCGGCTCACGAGGGAGAGGAGGCGTCGAACGCCGCGCGCGGAACGCTGCGTCATTTCGATGTGTTCAGGCACATCAGGATGATTGTCAATGAACCACTGCATGCGGCGCTTGAAGCCGGGGAGGCAATCAACGATTTCCGGTTCCAATGTTTCCACGGCGAAAAGCGGAATCAATCCGACCATCGAACGGAGTTTCAGGAAATGTTCCTCCCCGTTGGGAAGCTTCAATACGTCGTAAAAAAAGCCGTCGGCGTCATCCCAGAGCGACCGCCCCCCGAGACCGAAATCATTCATGGCACGAGCAATGTAAACGAAATGCTCGAAGAATTTGCTGGCGACATCTTCGTAAGCAGGATCATCTTTTGCCAGTTCGAGAGCGATCGCCAGCATGTTGAGGCAATACATGCCCATCCAACTGGTGCCGTCGGACTGCTCGAGGTTGCCTCCGGTGGGAAGAGGTGCTGAGCGGTCAAAGACTCCAATGTTGTCCAGACCGAGAAATCCGCCCTGAAAAATGTTTGCGCCGTCAGGGTCCTTGCGGTTCACCCACCAGGTGAAATTCAGGAGCAGTTTGTGAAAAACCTTCTCGAGGAATCCGCGGTCGGCGACGCCGCGCATGCGCCGCTCGATTTTGTAGACGCGCCACGCGGCCCAGGCATGAACAGGCGGATTCACATCGCTGAAGGACCATTCGTAGGCAGGCAATTGACCGTTGGGATGCATGTACCATTCGCGCAAAAGAAGAATGAGCTGCTCTTTGGCAAAATCGGGATCGACGAGCGCGAGCGGAATGCAGTGAAACGCCAGGTCCCATGCGGCGTACCACGGATACTCCCATTTATCCGGCATGGAAATAATGTCGTCGTTGTAGAGATGAGTCCAATCCTTGTTGCGGCCGTGCCACCGCTCCTCCGGAGGCTTGGGACTGGCGGGATCTCCCTCGAGCCATGTATACACGTCGTAGTGATAAAACTGTTTGGACCACAGCATGCCTGAAAAAGATTGGCGCATGACGGCCTTGGCATCTTCGGAGAGCTCTTTCGGAATGCGGGTGGCGTAATACTCTTCGGCTTCTTTTTGGCGCGTGGCGAACAGGCCGTCGTATCCCTCGCCAAAGTCGTTGGTACCCGGAACCCCTGCCGCGCGCTCTTGCGTGCCGGGAGAGACGAATCCGCCCACTATGCCTGCTCCCGTTTCCATCCCTTCGAGTGGCTCGAGGTCAGTGAGCCGCAGCTTAAGAGTGACGGACTGGCCGGGGTCAAGTTGCGCCGGGTAATACGCGGCCATTTTCGTTCCCATCTGATCTGGATTGACGGCGGCTTTGTTACCGGCAATCAGATATTCATGGAACGCGTCCTTCACATAGGGTGAGCGATTTCTTCCGGCGAAGATCCGCGCGTTGTTGGTTTCGTTTTCCGTGAAGAGCAACTCAGGCTGGCCAGCGCAAAGCAGCCAGCGCTTGCCATATTGCCAGTGTTGCAGCTCAACACAAGCGCTCCCCGGCACACTCGTGCCTTTGCGCGCGACCGGGCGGCGAAGATCCTTGCCCCAAGACCACGTGTTTCGAAACCAGAATTGGGGCAGGATGTGCAATGCGGCGGCTTCCGACCCGCGATTCACTGCGGTGATCCTGATGAGCATGTCTTCCACGTTGGCCTTGGCGTATTCGACGAAGAGGTCGAAATAACGGTTAGCGGAAAAAACGCCGGTGTCGAGCAATTCGAACTCTGGCTGCCCCCGGCCACGACGCTGGTTCTCTTCGAGTAAAGTTTCATAGGGAAACTCAGCTTGCGGATACTTGTAGAGCATGCGCATGTAGCTGTGCGTGGGGGTTGAATCGAGATAGAAGTAGCACTCCTTGACGTCCTCGCCATGATTGCCCTGATTTCCGGTAAGGCCGAATAGCCGTTCTTTCAGAATGGGGTCGCGTCCATTCCACAGCGCCAGTCCGAAACACATCATCTGATGACGGTCGCTGATCCCGCCGATGCCGTCTTCTCCCCAGCGGTAGGCACGCGAGCGCGCGTGATCGTGCGGAAAGAATTCCCATGCTGTGCCGCCGGGACTGTAATCCTCGCGCACCGTTCCCCATTGGCGCTCAGATAGATACGGCCCCCAGCGCTTCCAGTGCTTCTTTCGAAGGCGCGCTTCTTCGAGACGGCGGTCTTCGGTGGTTTGAATGCGTGGCATGGTTGGACGGCCCTCGGCAAAAAGTTTCAGGCTATGGTCGCACCTTTCCCGAATAGCAACACTATTGGCGTCGCGCCGCGTGCCTGTTCCGGCAAGTCCCACACGCTGCAGAGTGATTCGCAGCATTAGATGCGGCAGTCTGCATCCTGGCTTAAGCTCCCTGCAAATTGAAGGCTATGAGTATAAGGCAGCAGTGTCCGCGCACAAGCCCGCCAATTCGGTGATGGAATCGGACGGTCCCTGCACGACGAAGCGGCGGTGGTAGAGCAATAAGGCGCGCAATCCGGCGAGTTCCTCGCCGCCTCCAGCCCTTCCGGGACCACCGTGCAAACAGCTGGGCACGACGTTTCCGTGGCCCGTGTGCTGCGTCCCAACAGCGGAATTCACGGCCAAGACTCTTCCATGCAGGTCGCCGATTCCAAGAATTGCCTCTCGGGTGAAACTCGCGTCATTGGAAAAAACCGAGGCTACCAGTGACCCCAATCCTCGGCGCGTGATGGCGATGAGATCCTTCATACCGTCATAGACAACGAGTGTCGCCACCGGACCAAAAACCTCCACGTCATGAACGTATTTTGCACTGAGTCCATTCTTACACGAGAGCAGCGCCGGCTGCACAAAAGCGGACTTTTGCAAATCCGCGTCCAGCGGCTGGAAATTCTTGTCACCCCCGAACACAACCTCGCATTCTTCCTGCAACTTGGCTAATCCTTCCAGGCAAGAGGACTGCTGCGCTTTGTTGACCACCGGTCCCACTTTTGCCTCGGGGTTGCGCGGATTGCCGACCTTCATGGAGCTCAAGCGCGCCGCAACAGCGTCGCCAAACATCTTGAGTTGCTCGCGCGGAACGATGACGCGCCGGATGGTCGTGCATTTCTGCCCAGCCTTGAGGGTCATCTCCCGCACGACTTCTTTCACGAGAAGGTCGAACAACTCCGTTCCAGGAGCGCAATCAGGCCCAAGAATTGCAGAATTTATACTGTCCGCCTCAATGTTTACGCGAACGGAACGCCGCAGGACATTGGCATGGGAGCGAATTCGCGCGGCGGTTTCGGCCGAGCCCGTAAACGAAACAATATCTTCCTCTTGAACGTAGACCAACAAGTCACGAGCGGAACCACAGATGACGGAAATCGCTCCGGGAGGCAGGAGATTCGCCTTAACAATATCTTCCACCATTCGGTGCGCCAGCAAAGCCGTAGGCGAAGCGGGCTTAACCATGACCGGAACCCCGGAAAGCAGTGCAGGCGCAGCCTTTTCACAGAGTCCCCAAGCCGGAAAATTGAACGCATTGATGAAAACGGCAGCGCCTTTCGCGGGCATCAGAAAATGCTGTCCAACAAACACGTTGCTCTTCGAAAGAGGGATCTGGGCACCTTCCTTTAGCATTTTCCCGTCCGCCAACGCCCGGCCAATTTTCGCGTAATACTTCATGGTGTAAATCGCACCGTCCACATCGAATGAGGCGTCGGCCTGGTTCGCTCCCAAGTTCAGCAGGGAAAGACGAAAATACTCGTCGCGATTTGCCGCCAGGACATCGGCAATCTTTGCCAACAATTCCGCGCGCTGGGCATAGGTAAGTTGCCGCAGCGCAGGTCCGCCGTGAGTGCGCGCAAATGCAAGACCGGCCTCAAGATCGATGCCTTGCGATGAGATGTTGGCCAGCTCGTCTCCGGTGACTGGATCGATGAGTGTTTCGCCGGGACCCGTGCCTTCCTTCCACTGACCACTCACGTAGTTAGGCAGCTTCATTAGGAACCTCCGTTGATTTCGCAATCTTAGCCCAGAAACCTGCGCTTCGATTTGAACGGCGACTTGATGCGAGCGAGTTTCGGATTGAGAATAATACTGCATATCCTCACGGAATCAAAACTGTCCTCGCGTCGAAGCATCTTTGCGGTTTGTCTCGTCTAACATTATGAATATAAATGTGTTATTGCGTTTGAAAGGCTAGGAACTATTCGTGGGGGTTGACAATTCCCAATCAGAATCTCCCGCACTCTTGACCAAACGGCGCTCGCATGTATTATAATGCATATTCGGTTGTGAACCCATGGGCACACTAGCAAGCACCAATTCCAAGATTGCGAGTCTGCGAAGGGCGACGCGCATGCCCGACGGCGATTTCCTACAGTTCCTGGGCGGGCGAGTTCGTCAACTCCGCAGCGTCCGGGGGATGACGCGGAAAATGGTGGCGCGGGATGCGGACGTGTCAGAACGTCATCTGGCGCAACTGGAAGCGGGGGAAGGAAACATCTCCATCGTGTTGCTGCGGAGGATTGCTGCCGCGCTCAATGTCTCTCTTGTCGAGCTATTCGCTCCTGAGAGTGAAGAGCCTGCCGAAAAGCAAATGATCCAGCGATTCCTCGAACGCCTGCCCAATCACCGTGTGGAAGAGGTGGTGCTCCGGCTGATGCGTGATTTTAGTCCGGGGGAGAAGGCGAGGCGGCAGCGAATTGCGCTGATTGGTCTGCGCGGAGCCGGCAAGTCCACGCTGGGGGCCAAGCTGGCGGAAGATAAAACGATGCCCTTCATCGAGACGGATCGCGAGATTGAAAAGGACGCGGGAATGCCGCTTGCGGAAATCTTTGCGCTTTACGGACAGTCCGGTTACAGGGCGATTGAGAAGCGCACGCTCGAACGAGTGCTGAATGAAAATGAGCGCGCGGTGCTTTCCGTGGGAGGCGGCGTGGTTTCCGAAAAGGAGACGTTCGATTTTTTGCTTTCGCATTGCTACACCGTGTGGATCAAAGCGCAGCCCGAGGAGTATATGCGGCGCGCGGTGGCACAAGGCGATTTTCGCGCCATGGCCGGGAACGACCACGCCATGGAGGACTTGCGGCGGATACTCGAGGCGCGGGAACCGCTCTACCGGCAAGCGGACATGGAACTGGACACTTCAGGTAGTTCGGTGGAAGAAAGTTTTTCGAAATTGAAAACCACATTGCAGGCGAATTTGGAGTAGGAGGATCTCGTGGACGTTGTCGCGGCTCAAGAATCCCAGGCGAAAATGGAAGCGGTCGATTTCCAGACCGATCCTTCGCGATACAAACATTGGCGTGTCGCATTTGAGGGCCCGGTGGCGACCTTGACGATGGATGTTGCTGAAGATGGCGGACTCCGCCCGGGATACAAACTGAAATTGAATTCGTACGACCTCGGCGTGGATATCGAGCTGCACGATGCGTTGCAACGCATTCGATTCGAACATCCGGAAACTCGTTCGGTTATCATCACCAGCGCAAAGAACCGCATTTTTTGCTCCGGGGCCAACATTTATATGCTCGGGCTGTCCTCGCACGCCTGGAAAGTGAATTTCTGCAAATTCACAAATGAAACGAGGAATGGCATCGAAGACGCGAGCGCGCATTCCGGGCTGAAGTTTCTCGCAGCTTGCAACGGGACGACGGCGGGAGGCGGTTACGAGCTGGCGCTGGCTTGCGATGAAATCATTCTGGTGGACGACCGCTCTTCGGCGGTCAGCCTTCCGGAGCTGCCGTTGCTGGGCGTTTTGCCAGGAACGGGCGGACTAACGCGGGTCACGGACAAGCGCAGGGTGCGCCGCGACCATGCCGACATGTTCTGCACCAACGCGGATGGCGTCCGCGGGCAGAGAGCGAAAGAGTGGCGGCTTGTGGATGACGCCGTCAAGCCGCAGCAATTTGCGGAGCATGTCAAACAGCGCGCGCTGGCGCTTGCTGCCGGAAGCGATCGCCCTGCGGGAGCAAAAGGCGTGGCTTTGACGCCGTTGAAGCGCACGAACGATGCGGCGGGCCTGCATTATGAATACGTCGATGTGCAGTGCAATCGTGAAGCGCGCACGGCGGCAATCACTGTATGCGCGCCTGAATCGATTACTGAAGACGCCTTGGAAAAAGCTCTGGATGCGGGCGCGGGCTGGTGGCCGCTGCAAATGGCACGAGAGCTGGATGACGCAATTCTGACTCTGCGCGCCAGCGAACTTGATTTGGGCCTTTGGATTATCAAGACGGCTGGGAATCCGGACACCGTTCTGGCCATCGACGAATTCATTCTGAATCATCAGGACAATTGGTTTGTTCGCGAAGTTCTGGGGATGATTCGGCGAACATTTGCGCGGATCGATGTCACGTCTCGTTCTATCTACGCCATTGTTGAGCCGGGGTCCTGCTTTGCCGGTACGCTGCTGGAATTGGCGCTCGCTGCCGACCGCGTGTACATGCGCGATACGCAGGAAGGCGAGAGCGCCGCGACGATGACACTTTCGAGAATGAACTTCGGACCGCTGCCGATGGTCAACAAACTTTCCCGCTTGACGGCGCGGTTCTACGACGACGAGACGCAGTTGGCGCAACTGTGCGGCGAGATTGGAAAAAAGCTTTCGGCGCGCGAGGCGCTGGAGGCGGGGCTGGTGACCGCCGCGCCGGATGATCTGGATTGGGAAGACGAAATCCGCCAGGCGATTGAATCGCGAGCCGCACAATCACCCGATGCCCTGACGGGGCTCGAAGCGAATCTACGCTTTGGACCGGGAGAGACGCTGGAGACGCGAATCTTCGGCCGGCTATCCGCCTGGCAAAACTGGATTTTCAACCGCCCAAACGCGGTCGGCACGAGCGGAGCTTTGAAAGTATACGGAACGGGCGCAGCGGTGAAATTTAACTGGGAACGAGTTTGATGGACCGGCTTGCGCCTGCACTACTGAGGAGATCGCCATGATTAACTACACGGAGAAAATCCCCAACAACGTCGATTTAGGCAGAGACCGTGTCTTGCAACGCGCCCTCGAGCATTGGCAGCCCGCTTACATGGGCTGGTGGTATGACATGGGGCCGAACGAGAGCCACAACTATGAGGTGTACCTGCGAACGGCCATCAGCGTGGAACCGGACGGCTGGGCGCAGTTCGACTATGTGAAGATGCCGGAATACCGCTGGGGCATTTTCCTGCAACCGCGCGACGAAAAGCGCGAAGTGAATTTCGGCATACACAAAGGCCAGCCAGCGTGGCAAGAGGTGCCGGGTGAATACCGCTCGACTCTGCGTCGTGTGATCGTGACGCAGGGCGACACGGAACCCGCGTCCGTGGAACAGCAGCGCATGCTGGGAGCGTCTTGTCCTTCGATATACGACCTGCGGAACATTTTCCAGGTGAACGTCGAAGAAGGGCGTCACTTGTGGGCCATGGTGTATTTGCTGCACCGCTATTTCGGGCGGGATGGGCGCGAGGAAGCCGAGTCCCTGCTCGCTAGGCGATCCGGAGACGCTGATAATCCGCGCATTCTTGGTGCGTTCAATGAGCCGACTCCGGACTGGCTGGCGTTTTACATGTTTACGTTTTTCACCGACCGCGATGGCAAGTTCCAGCTTTGCGCGCTTGCGGAATCCGCTTTTGATCCCCTGGCGCGCACATGTCGCTTCATGCTTACGGAAGAAGCCCACCACATGTTTGTCGGGGAAACCGGAGTTGGCCGCATTATTCAACGAACGTGCGAAGTGATGAAGGAAAACAAGGTGGAAGATCCGTCGGATGTGCGCGCGCTTGGCGTGATTGACTTACCGACGATACAGAAGTACTTGAATTTTCATTACAGCGTGACGCTGGACCTCTATGGCTCGGATGTTTCGTCGAACGCTGCGAATTATTACACCAGCGGGCTGAAAGGGCGCTTCCGCGAAACCAAGCTGGAAGACGATCACGTGCTGACGGACGCGGTCTACCCAGTTTCCGAAGTTATGGGTGGAAAAATTGTCACCGAGCAGGTGCCGGCCTTGACGGCGCTGAACGAACGCTTGCGGGACGACTATATCGAGGAGATTGCCGATGGCGTCGGCCGCTGGCAGCGTGTGATTGATAATGCGGGCATTCCGTTCAGGTTGACGTTGCCGCACAAAGGCTTTCATCGCGCGATCGGCAATTTCGCGGGGCATTTGATAAGTCCGGACGGAGAAGTTTTGAGCGAAGAGGCGTGGAAAAACCACGAGTCCGAATGGTTGCCGAATTCCAAGGATTACGCGTACGTCCAGTCGCTGATGAGTGGACGAGTCGTGGAGCCGGGCAAGTTTGCCAATTGGATTGCTCCGCCGGCGCGAGGAATTAACGGTCAACCTTTGAATTTTGAATACGTGCGATTCAACTAGCGCACGCGAGTGAAAGGCACAAGCTTCTGCGAAGGGCGGCCATCTCTGGAACCGATCATAGACATTCATGTCCACATCATGCCGTACCACATGATGAAGCCGTCCGCCCATGAATTGATGAAACAGGGCCGCAAGGACTACGCCGACGTGGAACGCTATTGCGCCGATCCGAAAGCATTTCTCGCGTTTCTGGACACTCTCGGCGTGGAGCGCGCGGGGTTGATCAACTATGTCGCGCCACAAATCATCGGGTTCACCCCGGAAGCGAATGACTGGAGCGCAAAGTATTGCAGCACGGCCCCGGACCGGCTGATCGCCTTCGGCGGAGTGCTCCCGGGAACAGTTCCAGATCCTGGCGCGGAAGTAGATCGCCTCGCAAAACTCGGGATTCGCGCCATCAAGATGCACCCTTCACATCAAATGCTGTCGCCGAATGATTATATAGATGGCAACCGCGGCTTGGCAGCAGTTTACGAACGCGCGCAGGCGCACGGCATGCCGGTCATGATTCATACGGGCACTTCGATTTTTCCGGGCGCTAGAAATCTGCATGCGCAACCAATGCTTTGCGACGATGTGTGCATCGATTACCCGAATCTCGTGGTCATTCTTGCGCACGGCGGCCGACCGCTGTGGATGGACGAGGCGTTTTTCCTGGTCCGCCGTCACAAGAACATGTACATGGATATTTCTGGAATACCGCCGCAGAAATTGATGGAATATTTTCCGCGTATCGAGGACATAGCAGACAAAGTTTTGTGGGGCACGGACTGGCCCGGGCCGGGCGTTCCGGCGATCCAGGGAAACATTGAGAAGTTCAACGCTCTGCCGATTGGGCCTGCGGCAAAGCGCAAGATTTTGTACGACAACGCGGCGCGGCTGTTTCCGCGCTAGACTATTTTTGGCAGAGCGGACAACGCCACGAATGATGCAATCCGCTCGGCCAATGACGATTTCGCACTGGCCAGGCAAGACCTTAGCGAGGTGATTGAGTTTGACCATACTGCCCATCGAATCGCAAAAGACGGCTCAGATACGATTCACGCTGAACGGCGAGGAGACTGACGTGTCTTTTGCGCCCTATAAGACTTTGCTGGAGGTTCTGCGCGAAGATCTCGGCCATACGGGCACGAAGCATGGCTGCGAGCTGGGAGAGTGTGGCGCTTGCGCTGTTCTTCTGGACGGGAAGCCCGTCCTTTCCTGCCTCGTGCTTGCACTCGAGTGCGGTGGAAAACAGGTACTGACCGTGGAGGGCTTAGGAGAAGATGGAAAGTTGCATCCCTTGCAGGATGCGTTCGCTGATCTAGGCGCGGCGCAGTGCGGTTATTGCACGCCGGCAATTCTGGTGACTGCCAAAGCTTTGCTGGATCACAATCCTCACCCCACTCGCGATCAGATCCGTGAAGCAATCTCTGGAAACCTGTGCCGATGCACGGGCTATCTTCAGATTTTCGAAGCCGTCGAAGCCGCAGTACTCAAGATCGCGGAGCAAAAGAATTAGGGAGCGTAAATTGCGCAGCATGCACGAGAACACTTGCTGAGGAGCGCGCATGGCGAATGAAAAAGATTCGCAAATGACACCTGCCGGCGCTCTTAAAGCCGATGGCGACGAGCTTCGCGTGATTGGCGTTCCCCGGCGCAGAGTCGATGCGCGCGCAAAGGTCACCGGCCAAACGCGCTTCGCCGACGACATTTTCTTGCCGCGCATGGCGCACTGCAAGCTGCTGCGGTCTCCTCATGCTCACGCGCGTATTCGAAAGATCGACACGACGCGCGCCGCCGCGCATCCGGGAGTGTATTTGGTTCTGACAGGGAAAGACGTTCCCATACAGTACGGAATTCTTCCGGTGAGTCAGGACGAGCAGGCCCTGTGCGTCGATCGTGTGCGGCACGTGGGAGATCCCATTGCTGCCATCATCGCGCGCGAGGAGTTGACGGCCTTCGAAGCGCTGGACTTGATCGATGTCGATTATGAAATCCTTGCGACGATCTCCGATCCCGAGGAGGCACTCGCGACTCCCGAACCGCGTATCCACGAATACGGCGAAGAGGGAAACATTCATAAACTCGTGGCCCTGGAATTCGGCAATGTGGAAGAAGGCTTTGCTGAAGCAGATGAAATTTTCGAAGACACGTTTTTCTTTCAAGGGAGCACGCATCTCCCCATTGAGCAACACGCCGCAGTCGCCATCAAGGATCCCGATGGAAAGCTAACGATCTGGTCGAGCACGCAAACTCCACATTATGTGCATCGCGCGCTGGCTAAGGTGTTGGAAATGCCAGCCGCGCATATTCGCGTGATCGCCACGCCCAACGGCGGCGGCTTTGGGGGAAAGAGCGATCCATTCCAGCATGAAATTGTAGTGGCCAAAGCCGCTCTCATGCTGGACCGCCCCGTCAAAATCTGCCTGACTCGCGAAGAAGTTTTTTATTGTCACCGCGGCCGCCATCCAGTTCTCATGAAATTCAAGACCGGCGTCAAGAAGGACGGCGCGATTACCGGAATGCACCTTCAGACATTGATTGACGGTGGCGCATACGGATCGTATGGAGTCGCCAGTACTTTTTACGCCGGAGCATTGCAAACCACGACTTACCACATTCCTCGCTATCGCTACCAAGGCTGCCGCACGTTCACGAACAAGCCGCCCTGCGGCCCAAAGCGCGGACATGGCACTCCGCAGCCGCGCTTCGGCCAGGAAGTCCAACTCGACAAAATCGCGGAGAAGTTGAAGATTGATCCCGCCGAGTTGCGCCTCCGCATCGTTGAATCCCCAAACGCCGTCACGGCAAATTTCTTTCGCCTCGGAACCGTCAATCTTACGGAGTGCATTCGCCGCGTCGTAAGGGTTTCCGGCTGGAATGAGAAATTCCGCAAACTTCCTGAAGGCCGCGGTGTGGGTCTGGCCTGCTCAGCGTATCTCACCGGCGCAGGACTCCCCATTTACTGGAACAAAATGCCGCACTCCGGAGTTCAGCTCAAATTCGATCGCAGCGGCGGCGTCAGCATTTTCTGCGGGGCGACGGAGATCGGTCAGGGTTCGGACGATGTTCTCGCCGGAATTGTTGCCGAAGTTCTAGGTATCGACACGTTCGACATCCGGCTGTTCACAGGCGACACGGACCTCGGACCCGTGGATCTCGGCTCCTATTCTAGCCGGGTCACACTGATGGCGGGAAACGCCGCATTGCAAGCCGCGGAGCGCGGGAAGTCAATCATTGCCGACACGATTGCGGAGAAACTGGGAGTGCCTAAGGAACGGTTGCGCTTCGCTGACAGACGCGTGTTCGATTCCGCCGCGCCTGAAAACGGTCTCACCTTTCAAGACGCCGTTTGCCTCGCCGAAGCCCGCTTCGGCACGATCGGCACCGTCGGCTCCTACACTCCGCCGAAATCTCCCGCGCTTTACAAAGGTGGCGGCGTAGGACCGTCACCCACCTATTCGTATTCCGCAGCTATCGTCGAAGTCGAAGTGAACCAGGTTACCGGCTGGGTCACCGTACCGAGAATTTGGATCGCGCACGACATCGGCCGTGCTCTGAATCCGACATTAGTCCGCGGCCAGGTTGAAGGCAGCGTCTACATGGGTCTCGGCGAAGCCCTCATGGAAGAGCAGGAGTTCCGCCGCCTCCCAAAGAAACTTTCTCATGCGCTGGTGCACAAATTCCCCTCCATCCTCGAATACAAGAGCCCCACTTCGCTCGACATGACCGAAGTGATCACGGAGCTGGTAGAAGAGCCGGATCCTCGCGGCCCCTTTGGCGCGAAAGAAGTTGGTCAAGGTCCGCTCTTGCCGATCATGCCGGCAGTCGCCAACGCCGTCTACGACGCTGTTGGAGTCCGCATCGATGAAATCCCCGTCACGCCTGAAAAAATCATGAAGGCTCTCGCAGAAAAGAAAGCCGGACGTGACCCGCGTTTTGGACCAAGCCATTTCCCGCACGTCAATTGGCCGGAGGCTCTGCGCGTCCCTCCGCCTTGGGAAGGCGGCGACGGAAACGCGGTAAACGACGTTCCCCGCCGCGGGAAACCTCGCCGGGAAAAAGAAAAGGTACTAGCGCCATGATGCGCTTGCCTCTTTTTGAATTTCGCGCGCCACACACGCTCGAAGAAGCCGTGCGCATTCTCGACGGCGAGAGGACCAATGCGATGCCGCTCGCGGGCGGCACGGACCTATTGCCGAACATGAAACGCCGCCAACAAGTTCCGCGAACGTTAATCAGCCTGCGTCGCATTGAGAGTTTGAACCGCCTTGTATTGAAAGAATCCGGTTCACAGCTAGGCGCATGCCTGACTCTTTCAGAAATAGCGGCAGATCCTCGGTTTCGCAATGGATTGACCGCCCTGGCGCAAGCGGCTTCTCTGGTGGCCACTCCGCAAATCCGCAACATGGCCACGCTCGGCGGAAACATCTGTCTGGACACCCGCTGTAATTACTACGATCAAAGCTACGAGTGGAGAAAGTCGATTAACTTCTGCCTGAAGAAAGACGGCACGACCTGCTGGGTCGCGCCAGGAAGCTCGAAGTGCATGGCGGTCTCTTCGACCGACACAGGCCCGGCACTGATGGCGCTGGGTGCTCGCGTCCGGCTGGTCTCGCGCTCCGGAGAGCGCGAAGTCCTTCTTTCCGATCTTTACAATAACGACGGGATCGACTACATCAAGCGCAGACCGGACGAAATTCTATCGGAAGTAGTGCTGGATCCCCTTCATGGATGGAAGAGCACCTATTGGAAACTTCGCCGCCGTGGCTCGTTCGACTTTCCCGTACTGTCCGTCGCGGCGGCAGCGCGCCTTTCCAAAGACAACGTGGTCGAGGACGCTCGCATTGTCGTAGGCTCGGCCGCCTGCCGCCCGCTGGCAGCTCCGGAAGCGGCAAAATCACTGCTCGACCGCCCCCTGAATCAGCAGGCCATCCAAGAAGCCGCCACACTCGCGGCTCGAATCGCCAAGCCGCTCGACAACACGGACTTTGACATGACGTGGCGTAAGAGGGTGACAGCCGAGTTGGTCACCTACGCTTTGCGCGAGTTGCGCGGCGATGATGTGCGGACCGAACGCGAGAGTTTCACCCGCTGCGCTTTCGAGTAGTCAATTCGGATACTCAAGTGAGAGCGCAATTGAGTCCGTGGGGTAAAAAATTGGCTGGGAGACTAGGATTCGAACCTAGATAGCCAGATCCAGAATCTGGAGTCCTACCGTTGGACGATCTCCCATCCGTTGCGAGGAAAAAAACGAACCGCAGCGCGTTCCCGATGATCGGGCCGCTACGATTCTATCTATCTAATTTAATCGCGTTTTCCGCAGTCGTCAACCGCACCGGGCGCAGATGAGCGCCCATTTGGGATCAACGTGGGTTTTCCGCGGGTTTTGCCGCCGCGCTCCCATTGCCCGCAATGGGCACCATTCGCCCCTGGCGAATCGCATATTCGACGCTGCCCCAGCGAATACGATTTGAGCCAAAACTCGCGAACCAGACCAGAAAGTGAGTGGCATCCCACAGAGGCACCAGCCAAATTTTCCGGCGCAAGACTTGGTCTCTGACGCCCCAGATACCCACCGTCCAAGCCATCGCAAAACGCAGGATCAAGTAGGCAAGCGCGTAGCCGGCCGCGATCCATTTTGTTGGCGCCACGAGCGCCGCAAGCACTGCCCAAGGCAGGCCTTGCGTGAAGAGAAGCCCAACGTAGGACAGCGGCCTGCACAAGCGTACCGTCCGCGCCCAGCGCACTTGATGGTCCCAAAAGCCGCGAAAGGTCTGCGCGGGATACATGGTCCAGACGGTTTCGCGGGAGAGGACGACTTTGCCTCCCGCTTTGGCGATGCGATTGCCGATTTCATAGTCGTCGGCAAGCGTTCCGGCAATGGCTTCAAAGCCGCCGATCTTCCCGAGCCATTCTTTGCTCGTCGCGATGGAAGCACCGAGCGCAAAGGTGATTCCTTCGGTCCATCCGGCCATCAGCACGCCAGCGAAAAAATCGCTGGAAGCGCCAACGGCTTCGATTTCGGCGCCGAGATTTTTCTCGGCGATCCCACGGTAAAAACACGTGACCGCGCCGATCTTATTATCGGCCAGCGGTGCCACGACTTGACGCAAAAATTGCGGCCCAACGCGCACGTCGCCATCAGCCAAGGCCAATACTTCGTTCTGCGCTTCCCGCGCGAGCCGCGCCAGCTTGTTTACCTTGCGGTTTGCGCCCAGATGCTCCGCGCCCACAAGCAGCCGAATGCACCGCTCGGGAAATTCCGCGATGATGCGGCGGATCACCGCCACGGCAGGATCTGTGTCGTCGTTCACGGCGAACAAAATCTCGTAGTTCGGATATTCCTGCCGGCAAAAGCTGGAGAAATTCTCGTAAGAGCCGAAATCCACACCACGCACCGGTTTGAGCACGCTAACGGGAGGAGTGTAATTCGAAGGGACCTGCGCGCGCTCCGGCTTGAAGAAGCGCAGAGCGGCCAGCGTTGCCAGCGCGTAGTAAACCAGCGGAGCCGCCGCTAGGACCAGCATCGCATCTCGCCACACGTCAAAATGTGCCCTCATGCGCTTTCGCCTATTACTGGAATAGACTATCCGTCTATCTCGGGTTTTGCTCGCAACTCTAACAGGTTGTCACGCCGGGGGAAATTCGCCTGACCCGTTTTCTTCTGAGCGGCAGGGAAAAATAATTCCAGTCCAAAATGGGACTTTGCGCAGAGAATTATCGTGGGTTGCAGAAGTTTCTACGAACCTCGACGGCTTCCTTTCAAGAAGTGTTTTTTGAACTGGCAATTCTGGAACTTGCGCTCCGCGTAGCGCCTTCCATCGTTAGTTTCGCGCTGGGCAACGGAAAGAGCTTTCCGTTCTTAACGCGGTAGACTCGGCCTCGCCACCTGATCTCTTTCGAGAAAAATCCACCTATCCAAACGATAAAGGTAAAAGCATCTCTCAATGGAACCAGCCAGAGTCTTTTCGTTGTTCCACGATCGCCGAGCCCCCAAACCCCCGTCGCCCAAGCCAAGCCCAGGCGCAGCGATAGGTAAGCAATGATATGAGCAGCCGCAATACCCCACCATCCCGCTCCGGCCGCAAACGCGGCTGCCAGCAGCGCCCAAGTAAGCCCGTGGGTCAGCAGCAGCCACCCGGTAGGCTGTGGGACGTACATTCTTCAAACCGATCGACCAACGCAATTCGTGTTGAAAGTACTGCGCGATCGTCTCTTTCGGAAACACCATCCATACCGGCTTGCGCATCAACTCCACGGTATAGCCGCGGCGCGCGATACGGTTCCCTAGCTCAAAGTCGTCAGAATGATGACTCGCGATGGCTTCCCAACCGCCAATCTCCGACAGGTGTCTCTTGGTTGTCGCCATCGTCCAGCCGAAAGCGAATTGCATCCTGCCTTCGAGCATTCGCGCCACTAGAGCGCCGGGAGCGGAATCCAGATACATCCCCAGGGCATTCAAATCTGCCGCGACGCCGCCGCCGGTAATGCATCGGCAAAAAGCGGTGACCGCGCCAACCTGCGGATCGGCGAATGGAGGCACAACCGTCCTCAGATAATCAGGATCGACGCGCACATCGCTGTCGCTCATCACCACAAGATCGTATTTCGCTTCCGCCACCAGCCGGCACAAGCTGTTCACCTTGCTGTTCGCTCCAACTCGCTCCGCTCCCTTAATCAGCCGGATGGAGCATCGTGGAAAATCAGTTTGCAGCTTCTCGATGACGGGCACCGCAGGGTCGTCCGAATCCGCCACCGCAAAAATGAGTTCGTATTTCGGATAGTCCAGCAGGCAATAGCTGGCAAAATTTTCGTAAGCTTCGCAGTCCACCCCGCGCACGGGCTTGAGAATGCTCACGGGCGGAAAATACGAAGATTTCAATAAAGGCGAGGGCGATCTCCGCAACCTGCGGAAATAGTCAAGAACGGAGTACAAGGAGAGAACGTAATAAGCCAGCGGCGCAGCCGCCAGGACAAGCGCAATCCAATAAAGGATATGTAACTGCATTCCAGTCGCCCCAAGTCCCAATCGCACGGCGAAAACCGAAGCAATGGGATCCCGTCCGTCAAACAGGAATCCTGATTCAACTTACTTGCGGAGTCAGATGCCAGAATATTCTGATGGGTTGCTGCCGACAGACCTGGAATCCCTTGCCGGCACCAATCCGTTTCCTAGACACTATCACTCTCCACTTTATTGTTGAATATTTAGATCGGAGGTGCGTGCTCAACCTGCTGCTACCAGCGCAACTCCCGCGCAAACCAGCACGACCCCGGCCCATCGCGCGAGGCTGATCTGCTCGCCCAGAATGTACTTCGCGCCTAGAGTGCCAACCGCGTAACTGAGCGCCGACGCAGGAATCACCAAACTGATGGGCTCCCAGGAAAGCAATATCAGCAACGAATAAAACGAAAGCGCCATCAGCGGCACGCCCGCCCAGAACCAGCCATTGCGCATTGCCCGGCCCAGGAATTGAAGCAATTCCAGCGGCCGCAAACGCGTGGGTTCACCCGTGGCCTTCATTCCGTGGGTTATGGCGATCTCGCCCCCAGTGCTGCCAAGAATCAGAACCGCGAGCGCTAGAATCACGCGCATCATGCCACGGCCTCGCCGGTCACCACGGTCGTCCGTGGTTTCGTTTGCCCCACCAACAGCACACCCACGCAGATCAGTACAACCCCGACCCAACGCCGCGGCGAAACCGATTCGTGCAAGAAAACAACCGCCAGGAATGTGAGTAAAGCATATCCAAACGCGCCTGCTGGCATCACGTAACTATAGTCCGCCCAGCTAAGCACGGTCATGTAACTAAGCATGAAGCCGGTCAAAAAGAAAATCGCGACCCAGATTGTCCCGCTGGCCGCCGTCAGGCGAAGCGCTTGCGCGAGTCCCGAAGCCGTCAATTGGACCGCACCAATCTGCGACATTCCGCGCTTCAGCATCAGGTCTCCGGCGTTGGCGCACACTACCATCGCCAAGACCATGACCAGCGTCTTGATCCGCAGTCTTCTCTCGCTTGCCATTTTGCGGAGGTTAGTCGTTTCCGGAAGCCGAAGGCGATTCCGGCACGGAGATCATCGGCTTCTTGTAATCCTCGCCGCCCTTGCGAGCCCACTTGAGGCGCTCGGCGCGCAGCTTTAGGAATTCCGTAGCTTCGGCGTACAGGCGCTTGCGCTCATGGCTATCCCACAGCGCTTCCTTCACGATGCGCCAAACGACCTTGGGCCGGAAATAATATTCGTCATAGAAGCGGTTCACACCTGCCATCATTTCTGCCTTGGACAAATGCGGGTACTCAATGTGCGGCAACTGATGGCCGCTGGAATCCGCCAGTGCTTCCACTTTCAGGAATCCTTGCTGCGCCATGGTGTCGTGCAATTCCGTACCCGGCATGGCGTGGGCCAGCGAAACCTGAATGGTCTCGCAATCCAATTCCTTCGCGAAATCGATTGTCTTCTGAATCGACTCTTTCGTTTCACCCGGCAAGCCGATGATGAAGTCGCCGTGTACCCGGATCCCGACCTTGCGGCAGTTCTTCATGAACGTGCGCGCCATTTCCACCGTGGCGCCCTTTTTGATGTTCTTCAGGATTTGCGGCTCGCCGGATTCGAACCCAACGATAAAGAGCCGTGCACCTCCATCGGCCATCGCTTTTACGGTCTCGTAGTCGCTGTGCACGCGCGCCGTGGAAGACCACTGGAATTTCAACGGCTTGAACTTGGCACAAAGCTCCAGTACGCGGTCCTTGCGGATATTAAAAGTATCGTCGTCGAAGAAAATCTCTTTCATTTGCGGAAAATAGCCGAGCGCTTGCTTCACTTCCCGGGCCACGTTATCCGTGGAACGCGTCCGCCAGGCATGCCCTGAAATCGTCTGCGGCCACATGCAGAACGTGCACAGCGCCGGGCATCCGCGCGTGGTGTAGAACGATACGTAAGGGTGCAGCAGGAACGGCACGTTGTACCGTTCGATCTCCAGATCGCGCTTATAAATGTCCGTGGCGAATGGCAGGGCGTCCAGCTCTTCCGTGTGCAGTTGCGGGCGTTCCGCGTTGTGCACGATTTTTCCGTCCTTACGGTAGCTCACCCCGAGAATTTCGCTCAGCGGTTTCCCGTGCGCGTATTCCACCACCGAATGATCGAACTCTCCGCGCGTCACAAAGTCGATGTCTGGGCTGGCATTCAGCGTCTCATCCGGCTTGATATGGCCATGCGGCCCGACGAAAGCAATTTTCAGGCTCGGGTTGGCTTCCTTGATTTTCCGGATAAGCTTGACGTCGCTTTCCAAGCCAACTGTGGAGGTAAAGAGGATCAAAAATTCGTAGTCTTTACAGATCTGGATGGTCTGTTGCCAGTTGATTTTGTGAGGAGAGGCGTCCAGCAGCCTGCTACCCGGGATCATTCCCGCGGGGTACGTCAGCCAAACCGGGTACCAATAGGATTCAATCTCCCGTGTTGCAGGCCAACGCGAACTCGCACCGCCGTCGAAATTCTCGAAACTCGGCGGATTCATCAACAACGTTTTCATTACATCCGGCATTCTTCACCCTCAGCCTTCGCGCAAAAATGGTCCGCTCCAACTCCTGGTTCCCGCGGACAGCCTGTGTAATGGAAGGATCGCGCAAGCGCGGACTGGAGCCCCCCATCTATATGTCTATTCTACCTGACTTCGTTGCATCCCCCAAACCTTTCTGCCATTTGGTGTTATCAAGCAGCGAACGGCAATATGCGCCATTGAACGGCGTCCACCGGACTTCGCCGGGCGATCAGTGGCAAGCACTGATCACTTCATCCACCGCGGAGCAGAGCAAGTCCCAAATACGGTCTACCCAATCCAAGTGCTCCGGTTTCATGAGCACCGATCGCAGGCAAGTCATCGTATCGCGGTCACGCTTCATCGGTCCCAGATTGCTTTCCCAAAAACGAACCGGCAATTCCGCCACTGCCAGATGCAGATCGCGCCTCGCCGCCGCTTCAAATATTTTGCGGCTCCGGACGGAAGCATCGCTGACGCTCGCGGCTTTTGGCGCAAATACGACAATGTCCAACTCCGGCGCAAAGGCCGTCAAGAATCGTGGATCCGCGTCCAGCCTTTCGAACAGCGCCAGCGCCGCCTTCCTTCCGCATTCCAACCCATGCGCAAGTTCGCCTCCCTTCTTCAGCGGCAGCAATCGCTGTGTCGCCCATAATGCCGCCGCGGCCGCCCCCGGCCGCGAACACTCCAAGCTGATTTCGCCCAGGTGCAGCTCGGCGGAGCTGAAGTACGTATAAGGGGAATCGTGCTTGTACAATCTTCCTGCTGCGGGCTCGCGAAAGAGCACACACCCGCAGCCGTACGGCTGCAAACCGTGTTTGTGCGGATCAATCACAATCGAGTCTGCCTCCGCAATCCGCGCAAAAGCGGACTGCGATTCTTCTCCTAAATTTCCGGCGAGCAGGAAGTATCCGCCATAGGCCGCATCGGCGTGTAGCCTGAACCCCTGTTTAGCGCGCAGTTCTAGAATTTCTGGAAGCGAATCGACAGAACCCGTTGCCGTGGTGCCCATTGTCGCGACAACGGTCCCCACGTCGCCGCGCTCCGTCCGTTTCGCCAACGCCTTCATATCCATCCGGCCCCGCGCGTCGCACTCCACCGATTCGAATGGCAGCTTCAGTACCCCGCTGATCCTCCCATGCGTGTAATGAGCCTGCTCGCTGGCCACAATTTTCTTCTCTGGCTGCAATTGCCCCGCCACCCATAGCGCTTCGAGGTTCGCCATCGTCCCGCCACAGCACAAGTGGCCCAGAAAATTCTTCCATCCAAACATGCCGGCAATCTCCGCGACCGCCTCTTTTTCCATGGCCGACGTCGCTCGGCCGCCATCCAGCGCATGATTGTTTGGATTGATCCACATGGCCAATGCATACGCCAGCCGCGCCACCGGGTGTGGCGGCTTCAGCATCTGCCCTGCGTAGAGGGGGTGAAAATATGGAAAATTATCTTGCAGTCTTTCGGCTGTCGCCCCAAGCACCTCGGCGAGACGCGCCATCTCTAGTGCTTGATTTTCAAAAGCAGGCAGTTTCGCGAATCCATCATCGAGCTTTCTCGCTACTTGCGAGAATATGCTCAGGCTTTCCTGATCGAGCATCACGAGTTACCAGTCACGAGTCACTAGAAGCTGTTTCAAAACTGGGTGCAAGGCCTGAATTCTGAGGTAGTTGGGTTGACGGAAATGCGAGATAAACAAGGTCAGCAGCGCCGCTGGAGGGCCGATGGCGCGATACGGTCGTCTGTTGACCGACGCCCAAT
>WNFO01000091.1_pt1 | contig 57037 bp, 47 predicted proteins | sample 5400251 | NCBI WGS metagenome assembly WNFO01 (sample SAMN13153354, study PRJNA577476) | soil metagenome | isolation source: 100 cm saprolite under Madrone tree | place: USA:California | collected 2016-06-14 | reverse complement strand
GATTCTCTGCCTTCTGCTCCGGTTGTTCCCCGACCTGGAAGGTGAAGCATAGCAAAACGTGCGCTCCCGGTTTCAGGGCGTCCACAGAGCTCTTAAATGAGATTTGCGCAGACCGTTCCGGGGCATGCCGCCAACAAGTGTTTTCACCGCTTTTCCACATTCCGACCAGCTCAATGGTGTGCATGGCAACAGACATGCTATCGCCATTAAAGTCACTGACAGAGGTTAAACGGATCGGTGCAATCAAGCTACCAGACCCCACACTCTTCGCAAGACGTTATAAACACTGGTAGTTAGCGGCGCTGTGCGAAAGCGACCCTGCGATTTGGGCAGGCCGCGGGCAGATCCTGTCGGGCCAGTAGAGAAAAGACTTGCCATTAACTGCAACCACGCTTCCGCGTGAGAACCAAGCTCAAATTCCAATCTAACTCGTTTGTTTATAATAAGATCTAGCTTGGCAACGGCACCGGTAGCAGTACGCGATTTGCGGCTGAGTCATTAGGGAGATCATAGACAATGTGATTCCCTTCCAGAACCGCATACGCCAACCGCGCCCTCTCTTTTTCCGGCCCTACGATTTCCCACCCGTCCCCGTGAGGCACTAACCTCATCTGACTTCTCGCCCTCCACCAGCGGTCAACGTCGCCTGGAAGAGCAGCCCAAATTTTTTCCCGTGCAATCATAGATCGCAAATAATCTAGAAGTGACTCATAAACTGTACGCTCACGCTGTTCGATCAGATAGTCCGGGTGCGTGAGCAAGCTCATCAGTCCGTTCCTTCCCCGGATGAGAGCCAGTTCGCGCTGCCAAAGTTCGATCGAGTAATCGTTCAAGATGTGAAAAAGCGAGTAGTCTTGAGTGGTAGTGAGCGGTAGCTCGACGATCTTGCCGATAAAATATGGCATAACCGTGCAGCAACCACCGCGGAGAGGCTCGAGGTGCGCGACGTTCGGAACCGACATATCATAGGAAAACTGAAAGACGTCGTACCAACTTTGCTTTCGATACATCGCTCCAGCGCGAAAACCTTGCGTCTGGTATTGATGAACGTAGCGGTTGATTTCTGCCGCTCGGCGCTCAAATTCCGTCCGCTCCCGGTACAGATGCCCGTCATGATTTAAATCATGAATATTGAATTCGCATCCGCGCCTTCGAATCTCACGCACATACTCTTCGGGAACCAGGTAACGCTTTTCCGGGATGACTTGATACGACGCTTTGACGCCGTAGGCATCATCCAGGTCCATCAGCTTGAAAGTAAAGTCTCGACCGGCTGCGGTTTCCACGTCGTGCGTCATGATCAGGGAATTGGGCGCACCCTCCGGCCAAAACCATATGAAAGGCAGCTTCCTGGCGCCACTTGCTTCCATGATTAGCCGCAACAACTCTTCATGAAGACTGTCGACAGTGAAATCTATGGGCCAAGCGGGGAATTGCAGATCCTTCCAATCTCGAAAATAAATCCTCTGTAACTGGCGACGCACCGGGAAGGGCAAACTCTTTCGGATGAAATAGTAAAACTTGCGAATCGCCTCATTGGCAGCAAACTGGTCTAGGCCCCCTGCGCCCTTCTTCCAATATCGTTCCAGCCGAAGGTTTTCGATGACTTCACTAAAGTCAAAAGGAAGGTGGATCGCTGAGCCGTCCCTGCGGACATCCTTCAAAGCGTCGAATTTCGGGGAGCCTTGTAGCTCCGCCGAGGTTCCCGATCCGCACCGGCCATAACAAACGTTGTGTGTTCCAAATCGAAAGTAGCCGGCAGCTCCTGACACGGGATCGGCAGCCAAGGAGATCGCGTCGAGCGATTCAACGGGAAGACGATAGTAGTCCAAGAGGGTTTGAATCACTGGTGTCGTCCGGGCGATTTGCCCAAGAATATCTTCCTTTCACAAATCTAGCATTTCGCCTAGCCGTTAAGCGGGGAAGTTCCCAGGTTCAAAGAGACTGTTTCGACACACTGCCGAAACGGTGGCTGCCAACCCGAAGTAAGCCGGCTCGGCACTTCACTCGATTGGCGACTCTAGAATAAGCGTCCGATTCCTCTGCTGGTTGGCACCTGTCTCTCCATCATTCTATGATTCTATGAGGTAGACAGCTCCAGGATGACGCACAATTTTGCGCCGCCTGCGGTGCCAGCATCGGAAAGAGCGGAGATAGATTACGGCACGTTGATGGAGAGCAGTTTGCGACGACTACACCAGGCTATAAGAGCAATCACCAGCGCGCCAACTAGCGTTAGCCCGCTTGTCGAGGGCTCTGGCAACTGCTGCGCGGTTCCGAATTCGACTCGGTCGGCACTATTTAAACTCAAGCGAAGCTGAGCATCGGTGATAACAAATCCGGTGTCCGGAAATGAGGTGTCGAAGTTCACGCCACCGATATCAAATATTTGCGCCCCTGCTAAATTGCTTGACGTAAACGAAACCAGCCCCACGTCAAATGTCCCATCATTACCCGCGGCTCCCCCAGCAACCTGAGTGCCGCCGAACTGGTTACCATTAGGGGCGAGGAGATGTCCCGTAGTAGGTCCCGCAAATCCCGGAAATGTTCCTGCGTTCGTATGGATAATGAGCCCTATCCCGAACGTGCCGGGGTCTATCAGAAATAGTCTTGCGAGCACATCATCACTGAGCACCAAATCCAACGATAGACTTTGACCCGCGAGCACAGTGCCATTGAGGCCAGAGGAGAAGAGGTCGACGTCCCCTGGTCCTTGGATGAGCGTTCCGATATTCGTGGTGTTAACTGTAAACTGAACTGTGTCACACCAGCCGATTGCAGGTGATGCGATTAGAATTCCGAGGAGCGAGATAGATCGCCACATAGCTGCACCCCTGTGCTACCGCTGACCGATGGACTCAGCCGATACTAAGAATCATCAGAAGTTATGAACGCACGGGAACAACGGGCACTGAAAGAACACTAAGGCTCCATTAGCAGCTTGTCAAGGATTTGGAAAGAGCAAGCGGGAATGGGAACAGATAATAAAATTTGTTGGGTGAACGAGCGAGACGGAACTCGACTCCTGGTTGATTAACCGGGATCTGTTGGTTAGCGTACCCATATGGAGGTCTTTTATCTGGTAATCTACCCTTATATGGGTATAATTGGCCTTATGACTAGGGCTAGCCAATCCTCCCAAGCGCTTCCAGCCGTTGCGGTTGACCAGTTACAGAAGCTCGGTCATGACCTCGCCGTTGCGCGTAAGCGTCGGCATCTGTCGTTGCGGGAGATGGCCGACCGTATGATGGTCAACCTAAAAACAGTGCAACGAATGGAAAAGGGCGATCCCGCCGTGGGAATAGGGATCGTAGCTGCCGCGCTCTGGATTCTCGGCATGCATCGGCGTTTGGGCGACTTGGTGTCGCCGGAGACTGATGCGACCGGGCTACAGGAAGAAATCAGGAACTTGCCGAGAGATTTTCGCAAAACGAAAAATCGCACCGACAAGTACGATTTCTGAGTGAACCATGCCAGAAGCATACGTGTACATCTATCTTGAAGATGGGCCGGTCCCCGCAGGCGTGATCGAAACAATCGGCTCCGGCCGCGAGGCAACTGCTCGTTTCCGCTACGGTCGCCGATACCTTCAGCGGAAAGACCGACTAACAATTGATCCGATCCAGCTCCCATTGCCGGACACAGATCCTGACCGTCTCTACACCGCACCTGAGGATTTTCTCCTCTTCAACGGCATTCGCGATGCCGCGCCCGACGGCTGGGGGAGGCATCTTATGGATCGCGCCGCTGGCGCGCGGCCTTTATCGGAATTCGACTACTTAGTGGCAACCGGCGATGCTCGCGTTGGTGCGCTGGCCTTTGGACCGGATCTCTCCGGCCCCCAACGAATTGTCCCGTGGACCGAGCAGAATTTGGACGGCGAAGACCTAGACCTAAAGGCGATGTTAGAGGCTGTGCGGGATGTCGACACGGCCGACGATTTGCCGCGTAAGCATGCACGCTTCCTCTCTCGCGGCTCTTCGTTAGGAGGAGCTCGCCCAAAGGCGACGACGGAACGCGACGGAAAACAATGGATCGCGAAATTCGGCCGCGCCGACGACCACTTGCCGATGTGCCGTGCGGAATACGCGACCATGACACTCGCACATCTTGCAGGGATAACTGTGCCAGCTGTGCGTATTGAAAAAGTACTCGGACAAGACATTTATCTGATTGAGCGCTTCGATAGGACACCAAACGGCGCGACATATTTCCGAATACCATTTATCTCCGGTTTAACGATCACCGGTGCCCATGAAAGCGAGTCGTCGCAGCAAAGTTACCGGCGGCTAGCAGAACAGTTGCGCCTTTTCGGATCTGACCCTGTCAACGATTCCAAGGAATTGTGGCGGAGGATGCTATTCAACATTCTGTGTAACAATACTGACGACCACTTGAGAAACCATGGTTTTTTGTGGGACCGCAAGGGATGGCGACTGTCCCCCGCTTACGATATCGTGCCGTATCCGCAAGTAAGCTTGGAACGAGATCTTGCGATCGGCGTAGGCCGCAATGGCCGCCAGGCCACTTTGAAAAACGCTTTGAGCGATGCCGCAAGCTTTGGATTATCCCAATCTCAAGCTATCGCACTTGCGGTCGATGCCCAGAAAAAAGTAAAGGCAAACTGGGAAGAAGTCTTCAATAACAGCGGCATCGCTGGCACTGAGCTAGAACGGCTGCGCACCTGCTTCATCGCTTGCGATGAACCAATTCAGCAGCCTGAGGCCGATGCGACCTAACTCTGCGGCGCGGATGCTTCTCTCTAAACCCATCGAAACATCGAGAACAAGCAAATTTGCCTCGTTGGTGCTATCGCCGGCTATCCGATATGGCGATACATCAATTGGCCGATCCTCGTGAGAAGCCTGTTGGGCATGATCGAAAAGGCACTTTTCGCTAGCTGAAGCTTCCAATCTCCGACGGCATCGAGGGGAGGAGCGTACGGGTATCGCCAGTAGGTCAAACGCTGGGGGTGCGGCACCCAGTGGTTCTTAAAGGCGACGAGCCCGGGGTTATCCTCCTGCGTGCGCCCCATGTCAAACTCGCTTGCTCCATTTAATTTGGCCGCAGTGATGGCTTTCCAGAAAAGCCATGGTGTAGCGCCGAATTTATTGAAACGCACATCCGAGCATCCGTACTTGTAGTAGACGATATTCTTAAATTGTAGAGTGAGAATCGCAGCGATGGGAATTTCTCCCTGATAAGCGAGACGTATCTCCAATGCATCCTTCTGACCGTCAATCAGGTTCCGGAACCAGGCGTAGGGACTAGGAGGGACGTGTTGTCGGCGCCGGGTGGCAGTGAACAGAGCGTAAAACTGCGCTAGCAGATCTTCAGACCTGCCGCATTTCTCGACCAGTTCGGCGCGATCTGCTCGCTGTATCCTGCGCTGGACCGAGTCGTTGTCTAGACTCCGGAACAGGTCGGCCAAGTCCGGACGGAGATCCAGGCGGTGCAGAAAATAGGTTCCAGCAGGTGCGCATCCGGTTTCATCACCTATATGACTTAAATTCTCGGTAATGGGACGGAGCTCAAAATATTTCCTTTTCTCTTGCTGCAACAGGACTTGCAGATAGCGAATCAGAAATTTCAGATCTGTGGTTGAGTCGCACAACGGCTCGCAATGATCTGAAAAAGGTAAGGACACCAGCCGGCGTCCGGTGAGCCAGCTGTTGATACGGCAAAACACCATTCCGTTTTTTAGCTCAACGCCGGGAGGAGAGGTAGTGAAAGCCACCGGCTCATACCTATAGGTGCCGTGAAGGGCTTGGAGCCATGGAACGGTGTGGAACACTGCGGCCTTAGGATGTTTATCGACAAGATCAGCCCAGCGCGGATCTCGTATCGGATCAAGTTGAAAGCAGAGGTGAGAAACGGGCTTGTCTGTTATCAGACTGCTCATCGTGCAACTCTCTGTGAATGAAGAACTTTAATTTCGCCCTCTTCTCTTTCGGAATCCTTTCGATTTTAAATGGCTTTTCTAAGCAAGCTTTTCATTTTCGCGGCGAGCATTTCCAAGGACCGAGTCGCAGTTCTCTCGATCCCGGACTGCCCTGGTGCAAGATGACCGCGCGCGTCCGGCCATGGATGATTCCTCTCCGATTAAAGCTTCAACACTTCCCCTGGCTCGTTTTCCGCGCCACTACAAGCGAGCGCATCGCGCGACTGGGCGCCACAAGATTCAGAACAGGACTGGCGAGTCGGCAGCAAAGGGTAAGCGCACGGCCGGCCGAGTGCGGGATCCAACAGAAGTACTTTTTGCTCGTGATTTCGAACCCGGCAGCTTTGAACGGTGTGGCATATTCGTCAAGCGAAGGGATATAGCACTCGGTGGGGTCTTCGGCTGAGCTCTTCAAACGGCTGCGAAAGGCGGGGAAACGATCGTTCATGTCGATATTGACGCAGACGCCCCCAATTCGCAGCATCCGATAGATATCGTTGGCGCAGTCCTGTTGCTTCCCAAGACGGTGACAATATCGAAATGTATTGACTCCGATGATTAAATCGAAGAACGCGACGAAATCATCGGCAGGCTTGCCGCGTGCCGAAGCCAGGTCTTGCACCAGAAGCTCGTTCCGAGCAACGTGAAAGCTGAGTTTTTTCGCAAGGCCGGGCGTTAGCGAAGCTTGGGCTTCCTGCGTCGCCGATTGCACCAGGCGTTCCGAGAAATCTGTCCCGTAGGCGCACTCGACGGTAATTCCCTTCTGCTCCAGAAGCGAAACTAGGCTGATAACATTCATCCCTGCCCCGCAGCCGAATTCCAGTAAGCGAAGAGTGCGCTGCGGGGAGGCAGTCAGGTAGGAATTCACAACGTCTAGATAAATCTTGGCATAATCGTTGTGGAGCAGGTAATTGATTCCAAAGCCCGCGGTTCCTGTGCTGTATTTGCGCACCGCGTCGTCAGAACCGTATTCCTCAAGAAATTTCTCGTTGATTTCGGTCTTTTCCATAACCCACTCCCTTACCGGAGATCCGCTGGATCTGGCCGCTACGCATAGCTTACGCGGCATGCCGCAGCAACGTTAGTAACGAATCGGATGGCTCGATAGAAACTGGAGCTTAAATTTTGGCCGCAGCACGGCGAAGAGCGGCCGAATCAAGTCTAGAATGGAAACTCGCACAATTCCATGATCGGCGCCTCCAACAACATTAACGGTTGTATCCATCCAAGCAACAGAACCGAGCTCGCAGTTTCTATCGAGAATCGGCTCGCGTCAGGCGGCGGGCTGGCGAGACAGGCGTAATTCGCTGAATAATTTCCAAAGCGAGCTGATTTCCTTCCGTACTGCCGGTATAAGGAATGCGAGCGAATAAATAATTGCGAAGGCTAAAGCCGCAACGACAAGCTGTGACAACGTACTCTGTGGAACGATTAAGCGCATAGCCGATTCGGCGAACAAAACGCCCACCAGAGACAACGAAATAGGACACAGCAGGGCCTTCGCAAGACGGCCCAGGGTCAGATTTGTACCCGAAAATGCGAATCTGAGAATCCATGGCAAGCTCACCACCAAAAAGATAGACAGAGCTAAAGCCACCCATTTAATGCCAAACGGGAGGCCGATTGCAAAGCTTGCAATCATGAGAGGCGATATAATCACCAGAAGTTTGAGTAGCCTGCCAGACTGTCCACGACTGACAAACAGCCACAGCAGCGACTCCAGCAACATCTGTCCGACCACAGAAACGGCAAGGATGCGGAAAACGGGCGCAGCATCGATCCACTTGTTTCCAAGAACCAGGACAATGACCGGTTTTGCAGCAACGAAAAGAAAACCAAACAGCGCGGCAATGATCCACATGATCAGATTTACCGTACGCAGATAATATCTGGAAAAAAGTTCCGGATCGCCTTGGGTTCTGCTCAAGGCCGGGACCGCGACGTTGGAGGCTGGACCGTTTATTTGACTTAAAGCAAGAGTCAAGAGATTGAAGGCTCTTGAATACAAGCCGAGTGGGCCGGCTCCCCAATACCAGCCGATCAAGATGTTGTCGGCATTCCGAATCCAGTTGAAAACAACATAGGAGGCGGCAACGTTTCCCCCGAATCCGACCATAGAACGAATTTCGGTATCGCGACTGGGCAGCCCGGGCCTCCAAGCGACCATGCCCCAGGAAATCACCAACTGAGCCAGATTCAAAGTCATAGGAAGAGCGACGATGGCCCAATATCCTGCTCCATACCAAGCCAGCACGACCGCCAAAGGAACTGCAAAGGCGTAAGCGGTTACGTCGCGAATCGCTATGGACGAAAAGCGCATCTGGCGCTTTAAAAGGGCATTATGCTGCGCCCTTAGACCGCCGATAAAAAACGTGGGAGACACTGCAAGCGTGATGCCTAAAAGCCTGGGCTCCTTATAGAACCAAGCCAGCACCGGTGCCATTGCCGCGGTAACGACCGTAAGCAACAGTCCCATACCCACATTGATCCAGAACAGCGTGCTGACTTGACGATGACTGATTTCTTTACGCTGAATCGTCGCCTCGGTAAGCCCGAGGTCGGAAAAGGCAGAGGCGATTGTCGTAACCGCCGTAACCATGGCCACGAGCCCAAAATCGACGGGACTCAAGAGCCGCGCAAGCGTTACCGTCGCGACAGACTGCAACAGGATTTGCGCAACCTGAGCGGCCATGGACTGCGCTCCGGCTCGGACTGACCGTCCTTTCAGATCTGCCTGCAGATGTTCGACGCTAAACGCATCTGACAACTCTGGTTGAAACGACATGTATGGCCCTTCAAAAATCCTGGCTAGTCAGAGGTGTCGGAAGGAATGCTCAGAAATTCGTAACACGCTAGTCCGAGGCGGCGCTGTCCAGATTGCTCGCGTGCTGCTCGCTGGAACGGGCCCATGGAAATGTAACACGCGCCGCTGTCGAAAATTGTGTGATCTTGAGTCGAAATCAATGTTTTGTGCGAGTTAGCCACGCAGGGGCAGCAGAGCGAACGTACCGTTTCCACGTACGAAAGCTGCGCGCGAAGCGTGATCGGATTGTCGGGGCTCCGTAGTCATCCGGGAGGGACGCGATCATGGGCCTTACCCATCGATGAAAATTGCTATCGCTCGAGCGCACCCGTCTGGGGGTCAAGTGCTCGAGATATCGTTCCCACGCGAGACTTTCCCACAAGTGAGTAGCGTACGCTGGCGAAAGATCAATCGGCGTGGAGGAGTTAAAAATCAACGCCAGATCTGCTTCTTCGAATGTGGGCCAAAAAAAAGCAGAAGGAGGCAATACGGTAACTTCGTCTGGGAACTGCTTGGATAGTCTGTTCGGAAGTTGAACCGAATGCTCATCCCAGTAGATGTCACGCCCGCTCGAGCGAAATGATCGATATTCAGAGTGCCATCTTTTAAGGAATGACGCTTGCGGCTCGGCAAGAATAACGGCATTACATAATCCTAAGTCCTTTTCATTGACCACCTGCCTACCGAGCACCGTTCGATGGCCGAGCAGGTCATCAAAGGCTTTATGAACAAAAACGTCGGCATCCAGATAAATTCCTCCCACCCCAAGAAGCTTTTCCAATCTGACGATGTCCGCGCGATGCGCAAAGTGCGCTACTGGGTTTCCGAAAATCTCGCGTGGCGCCTTTATTCGTTCTACTTTTACAAGTTCACGTGAGAGGTCCCACCATGGGCCGGTCGGCTCAAATTCGCAGTAGAAGAAGACTTTCGTCGGCTTTATGCGCTCGACAGCACTTTTTAGGCACGCGTAATGAACTAAGCTCCATGGCTTACCGCCACCGTCAGACGCCATGCCGAAACAATAATGCAATACCTTGGGAATCATCTTCGAGCCCCCTTGGCCCGCGACGTTTGGCGTTTATGCCCGGCAAGGGCGACTGCATAGGGTCTGGTTGGTTAAACTCTTTTTGAATGGCCCGCATTTGCCTACTCTGAGGTGCCACTATCGGGTTTTTGTCTGGTTCGGCCCCTGACTGCCGACACCGGGGTCGATCATTTCCGCAGACTAGGGTGCGCGAAGCAAATCGGCATACAGGCTCATGGTTGCTTGGCCGACCACGTCCCAGGAATGCTGTTGTCTCGCGTAGTCTTGTATCTCTTGCCTTCGTACGTTGATGTCCATGTATAAGTCGCTTGCGAAGTACCTTTCGATGGCCTTGGCCAAGTCCATCGGATCCTCAGGCCTAAATACAAAACCCGTCTTGCCCTCGACGACCTCTTCTTTCAGGGACCCTACGTCGGCTGCAAGAACGGGGAGGCCAAAACTATATCCCAGAAACAAGACGCCACTCTGGTAGATGTGTCGGTAGGGCAAAACCAAAACGTCCGCCGCTTTGAAATAGAGTTCGGTCTCGTCATCTGGAATATAGTCCGCCCTAAGCAGTACCCGCCCGCTCTTCACGTGGTCCCGGATCGCTTCCTGGATTACGGCCCAGTATTTTTCTGAGTTCTTTGGCCTCCCGGCGATGATCAGCCGGTAATCGTCACAGCGGGCCAAGATTTGCTGAAATGCCGCAATCAAGAATTCGAGCCCCTTATACGGTGCGATGTTGCCGAAGAACAAAATCGTCTTTCCGTGATCCGGGAGGTTTAGCCGCAACCTTGCCTCACGTGGCGTGAGGCGCGTGTTTGGGACAGCGTTGTTGATCCCAAACGGAATGACGCTGACACGTTCCCGTTGTACGCCAAACATCTCGGTCAGTTCACGCTTCATCTGTTCCGTATGAACGAAGATATGATCGGACAACCGATATTGGACTTGCAGCGTCAGCCGATTGAGCGGCGTGTCTTTGAAGTCTCGTTTACGCGCATTCACATTGTGAACAGTGAGAACGATTCTTTTCGCCAAAGCCCGATAGTAAAGCATTAGCAGCGTTCGATCGAACAGCTCGATTTTGTTATTCCACAGGATATGGAAGATTCTGGGCTTGGCGGTCGCGGCATAGCGGATTAATTTGGCGTAGTACGTCGAGACCCTAAACACTTTCCTCAGGACGCTGACATCGGGTCGCTGATCACCGCGAAGGTTGAAAAAGTTCACTCCACGCTTGCCGTGGAATTCGGGGCAATCCAGCTCGTCGCTGCCAATCACGTCCAGGCAGGCGCCTTTTGCGATGAGTTCCGTTGCCAGTCCGAATGCGTAGGGTTTGTCGCCACCCCCGGTCAGCAGAGTCACCGCAACGTCAGGAACCGGGTCGAGCAGCTTCCCATCAGCTAACCCTGCTTGGCCTTCATACCCCGCGTCCTCCTCGTGGGTTTGGACACTTTGTTTCATGCCTTCGCCAGCCTCGCTTCCAGAAGCTCGCAGATCGCATGCCCGATCGTGATGTGCATTTCCTGAACCCGGGCAGTGGAGCTGGAAGGAACGCACAGACAAAGGTCGCACTTCGATTGCATCTGGCCTCCAGCCTCACCGGTCAGACCAATCACGTTGACCTTCGACTGGCGAGCAGCTTCAATCGCAGCGAGAATATTCCTGCTATTGCCGCTGGTGGAGATCGCCAGCAGAACGTCGCCCGGCCTGGCATGGGCAGAGAGCTCGCGGGCAAATACATGTTCATATCCATAATCGTTTGCGATTGCCGTAAGCGCCGAAGTATTGCCGTGCAGCGCGATGGCCCGGAGAGGCTGCCGCTCGAGCAAGAACCGACCTGTGAGCTCTGCAACGATGTGTTGCGCATCTGCCGCTGATCCTCCGTTTCCGGCGACGAGCAACTGGCCGCCGGCAGCCAAGGAGGAGTAGATAAGACCGACAGCGCTTGCAACGGGTGCGGCAAGCGTCGGAAGAGCCTTAGCGACTTCCAGATGTTCATTCCAGATAGCCAAAATCTTATCTGTATCTACTTGTTGAGCAGCATATGTCACATTCCTACTCCCTGATCCGAAGTCCATCGTATCCCTACAATTATTAATAGGATGGCTACTAATGGCTCGCTTGGCGACTTTCAAGGTCAAACATTGCTTTGTCCCACCGTCTTAACAATGAAGCCTTCGTTTCCGGAAGCACATTCTGAGCCCAGTTCGCAGCCGTCGATCCAAATACCGGTTGCATCCAAGCATATTTCCGTCGCAAACCCGGAGGCTCTAGATGACCTTGCAGTTCCGCAGCCAGGCTCTGAAACTGCGCAACAATATCCTGTCGACCCGGATAGATGTGATGATACCAATTCTGCAGATACGCTAGACAGGCCTTTCGAACACGTTCGCTGTCTTCCAGTGAACGAAGGGCCTGAATGTGAACTCGCATCGAATGAAGCAGCGAGTTTTTCTTTATATCCGAGGTGCCAATACGACTGATGCGACCGCTCCCAGAAGCTCTATAAAATACTCTGGCTTCCGGCACGAAACGGGTGCCTTCGGAGGCTAATAGCACGCGACAAAAATACTCGCCATCTTGATCATAATGGAGACGTGTGTCCCAGGGCCCGGCTTCTTCGGCCAGTTCCCGACTTACCAGCCAGGTTGCATTTTGCATGTGGAGGTTTTGGCCCATCTTCCGCAGTAGCCACTCCGCCGGGGAAAGGTCCTCCCAGAGCGCGTTTCGAACGAATTTGGCCCGCCGGGTCCGAAAGTAGAAGTAAGCCCACGGAGAAGAGAGCAGTAATCGTTTACTATCCCCTTGCCGCAAAGCAGCAACCTGCCTTTCAATCTTGTCCGGCGCCAGAATATCATCTGCGTCCAGTTCCTGGATGTAATCACCTTGGCAGACGCGGTAGGCATTATTCACAGCCGCGGAAAGACCTTGGTTATCTGTACACACAACTGAAACCTGTTTCGTGGCAAAACGGCGCGCCACTGCGACCGTCCGATCCGTGGAGCCATCGTCCACGACGATGATCTCTTTGCGTTGCCAGGTTTGCGCAGTCGCGGATTGGAGTGTATAAAAAATCGACTCCTCGGCGTTATATGCGGGAATTAATATCGAGACCAGTGGTTTCATGTTTAATGGCAATTCATAAAATGGCAAAAGAACGAAATCCGGTTACACACCAAGCGGTCTAGAGTCTAGATACCCTGGTGATGACAATGCTCCATCGATCCGTTCTGATGCGTAGCAATCCTAGAGCCAGTGTCATCGGTTCCGAGATTACAACTCGCTTGACGACTGTACAGGCGATTGCTCTTAGGATGCCGCATTTCTGTAGGCTATCGTCGTTCGAATCTGCGCACCAGCAATATTTCGATCCATGTTTACTTCGCCAATTATTGAAGCACGTTTTCGTCACCACAAAGTGGACGGGCACGCCATGCCGTTCGCCACAGCAGATTTTCCCTTGGTACAGGCGATCCAAAGAGAGCTAACCTCTCCAGATGCAGGTACCTGCACTGGAGCGAACAAGGTTGTAGCTGTCCTAAAACTGTCCACTGGTACAGTGTTTTTTGTTTTCGTCTCCGGTCAACATCACAACGTGCATAGAACGCGGTACAACGCGGTCTCATCTAATCGTTTATTCTAAGGACGAACGCAAATGGCCACACTGATAAAATCGATCTTATTTCTGGTTCTTCTGGGCACTCTTTTCGGCACCGAGGCACAGTCGAATACCGTTACGGCGACATCCTGTAATTCATCCGATGTGCAGAGTGCAATCAACTCCTCCTCTGGGGGAGACACTGTAATCATTCCCGCGGGCAAATGCACTTGGACTTCTAGCGTCACGATAGCGGGCAAGGGAATCCACATTCAGGGCGCTGGTTCGGGTCGAATCATCGCCTATGACAATGGTATCGAAGTGCTTACGATTGGAACGGGCAACAAGATAGTGGCCATTGCCGGGTTTTCCCCAGGATTCTCCTCCGCGTCCATTACGAGCGGCCAAGTCCTACGCATCTCGCAGAATAACAATCGCGGTAACTGGATGCAGGGCACGGTCACCAGCATAGTCGGCAACTTGCTTACCATGAACATCACCAGCACGAACGGTGCTGTCAGCACGCACCGTTGGCTAGTTTCAACTGTCCCACAAACGATCATCGTCGACAATAGTTCCTCGGGCATATTCTCCATTACGGAAGACACAACGAATCACACCAGTTTGAGCGGAATAAAAATAGCGCAAGGCACAGTCGCAGCGGGCTACATCGGCATGAACTACGCCCCTGGTGGGCAGGCGATCCTCATTCACGATAACTGGTTCGAGCAGAGTTCCGCTGGCGGCGAACTCATAAACTCGAATACGAATCGTGGCGTCATCTGGAACAACTCCTTCGATGGTTCAAACAACGGCTCTACCAATCTGGATTTTACTGCTGCCGTTCGCATCAAAATCCCCAACCCACAGACCGGCCAGAACGCATGGACAGCAGCGTCCTTCTGGGGAATGTCGGACACTGGCGGTGTCAATAATCTCTACGTCGAGACCAACGACTTCCACGCATTCCAGGCGGTAACGGATAACGACGATAACGGGCGCATGGTGTTTCGCTACAACTTAGTGGATCACGCGGAGTTTGCCACGCACGGCGCGGATACTTCGCCCTACGGACAGCGCTATTTTGAGTACTACAATAACGTTGGCAACTTCAACGGGTATGGTGACGGCACCACGTTTAATATGGCAAACAGTTGGATTGGGCTAGTAAGAGGCGGAACTTTTATCGCCCACGACAATACGCTCCCCCCCATCGTCTCAATGGACTTCACCAAGGGCGACATTCTGATGACCGTGTTCAACTTGCAGGAAGGCTCGAACAATCCTTCAAATGCTTGTTGGGGAGCCGGAACTACGGCCGGAGCAGATTACCACGCACCTCGTCAGGTAGGGTTTGGACGGGTCACAGGAACAGGGCTTGACGGCAAAAAAAGAAGCGCCGACGAAACTACTTATGTCGGCGACAGCGAACCTATTTATATTTGGAACAACAATCGCACGTTCACTGTCGGGATAACGGATTTTGGCGGTACGCAATGCAGCAATCCTGATTTTTCTCGCAATTATATCGTTCTGAATCGGGACTATTCCCTCGGCACAGCCAAACCTGGCTACACGCCCTATACCTATCCGCACCCGCTTGCCCAAGGCTCCACATCGACCGGCAATAGCGTCGCGTCGCCAACCAACCTGACGGTGGTAGCCATTCAGTGATCCACCTTGACGCCGGCTGGAATTGCAGGCCCGGTCTGAAAACGGCCGACGTCCGGATGATCTAGGAAGAGCCGATGGAGGATTTCCAGGGTTAGAACCTTGTGGATCTCGGTGGTGTAGTTTCGATCGCCCTTCAGGTGGCCCCGAACCACCTCCTCCAGTCGCTTTCGTTCAATATATGGCCTGCTAAGACTTAGTGGGTCCAGCAACATTTCCCGAACGTATCGAGCGAGAGCATCGCGGTACCAGGTTCGGAAATGGAAAACCTTGTGCCGTCCGAGGAACAGCCTCTCGAGCTTGAGGGAGGAAACGGAATGATCTACCTTGGCCACCCACTGCGGCATTCCCATGTCATACGCATACTCCGCCTTAAACTGGAATTCGAGGACACTGCGGTAGGCCACCCCCGAAAGGCGCCCCAGCTCTCCCCCCACTCCGCGGTCAGTAGCAATGCGAAGGAGTTCCCGATTCCCGTCAGCAATCAATCGGAGACAATCCTGGTTACTGGCAAGAGCGGATTGTGGCGCTTGAAATACGGTGCGCACCAAGTCGTTGTCCAGAAAGGGAGTCCGCAGGGAGAGCTGAGTCTGTTCGAGCGCATGTATCCCGAAGTGGTTCCATGGGCACTGCTTGAAAACGGCAAGCGAAACGGGGTGCCCCTGCATTAGCCTGGCATAGTCTTCACTCGCTTGCTTCACGTAAGTGAGCATTTCTGAGGAAAACAGTCCTGGCAAGGGCTCAACCGGCTTGAACGTGCGCACCCGTCGGAGGAGCTCTCCGCCAAGATTTCCGGTCATTCTGACCGGAGCGACTTTGCGAGCTCGCTCATTCAGATACACGTCGGGAGAACGACTTACGTCCACGCATCCGTCGGTAAGGTAAACCGCACGCTGAGCGTAGTAGGGAAACTGCGACAGAAATTCGTGGCCGGCAGCAATGACCTGAAATGGTTGGTTACACGCCTTGGCCACGCTTCGCGCCACACGTACGTCATGATTCTCGCGGAGCATGCTGCCGAAGGTATAACAGGGCAAGGACCCTGTTTGGGATTTCTGCCAGGCCATAATCATCCGGGTGTCCAATCCACCCGTCAATGACATAGCGACCTGTTCTTGGCCGCAGAAATAACGAGGCAGATTTTGGCTGAACCTGTCCCGCAGCTTTGAATAATAGGATTGGGCATCGAGCGTTTCTTGATTTTCCCATTCTTGCGGATGGAAATAGCTGGTTTGCTGCTCGAGCGCGCCGTTTTCGAATGTCCAAGCCGAGCCCGGGGGCAGAACACTGACGCCCGCAAACAGGGTTCGGTTCTCCATCACCGCGCCACAAGCGATGAACTGTCCCATCCCGTGTGGGTCCATTCTCCTTAGTTCAGGGCGCACCGCAAGAATGGCTTTGGCTTCAGCCGCGAAATAGAACCCGTGCTTCGATTCGTGGTAGTAGAGGCGCGCCATTCCATAACGGTCGTTGAACAGCATCGCAGTCCTACGGCGTCGGTCCACAAGTAGGCCGTGAAATCTGCCGTTCAAGCCAGCCGGAAAGGACGGGTCTTCTTCGTACACATGAACCAGATAAGATGGCCCCGGCAGGCTAAAGTCATGGCCCCGTTCCTTCAGGCCCCGACAGGCTCCGAGTTCTGGAAATTCCTCGCCTGCAAAAACCAGAACAATGTTCCCCGGTTCATTTTGCACGGGCATTCCGTCCGAGAATGAGTTTTCCCGGGCGACCCACCCGACGTAGATGCCCAGCGATTCGTCGATCCACGTGCCGGTTACGTAGAAATCTTCGTGACACAGGGCGGCGACCATCCGGGCAAGCTCCCGCTCCGCCTCAACCCGCGGCATTCGGCTTATCAACCCTACTATTCCTGGCATATGGTTTAGGAGCTCGAGCCTACGTTGCTGCCACGATGGCGCAACATAATTGCGCACACCGACGACTGATTTTCCTAACGTCGTGGAGTAAGAATTGCCATCGAAACACGCTTAAGATTGCGTGGAGGATTCCGAGACCGCCTTTTGACCCGCATCCTTTGCAGTAGCGACCTTATTCCCATACCAGTGCTTGCGGATTTTGCGGAATGAGGCGGCAATCGGCTCCGGAATCAATTCGGGCAGACCGTGATGAAGGTTTAAGCGCAGGGCCAGTTTTCCAGCAAGGGTCAACGGGACGTAGTATCTGGGCACTTCGATTTTCTGAAATCCGTTGTGTCGTTTGAAATCAGCCAAACCGTCGGCCTGCTTTTTTCCGTACGACATGTTGGCATACCAAAGATACGAGATGCCGCGCTCGGCGCAAGATTGCACGGCCTGTGCGATTAGCGCATTGGTCGGCGCCTTATCCTGATGACCTATCATGGAAACGATCTGCATCAGTCCCGCCTGGCTTTTTTCTTCATCAAACACCAGTTTGACAAAACCGATCAGCTTTTCTTCTAAATATGCCCCAAGAAAGATGCTTCTCTCCAAAAAAGTCCCGTTCATTTTTCGCACAGTCTCAAGGTCTTTGCCGAAGTGCCAGAACGGTTTGCCCTGTCGAACCGGCGATTCATTGTAGATGGCCTGAATTCCCTGAACGTAGGCCTCGTCGTATGCCGCCTCTCGGACGACGACGCCGTTCTTGCCAGCTTTTCGAACCATGTTCCTAACTTTGGAATTGATCTGCTTCGTCATCCAATCGTCAAAGGTGGTGACGCGCAGCGCTGCCATATTGTCCAATTCCATCGGGTAGCTGTACCGCGGTGCGGTGTCAGATAGCCTCTGGATAAAGGTGAAAAGATCGATTCGGGGTCCATTGCTCAGGGATTTAAGAGCGGTCCCAGGGTCGTCTAAAAATTGATATCCCTCGCCATCAATAAAAGCGATTCGGACGAGCTTTCCGTTGATCCTAATTTCCTTGCCGCAAATCTCCAAAGGTCACATGCCTTTCTTCTGGTCACCGAGGGGCGATACGAGCGAACGCTTGTGTTGAGCCGCCAGAAACGCGATTACCTCATATTTTAGCTCTGTACTCGAGCGAGCTTTGCCCCAAGTACGCTGCTGCAATAGAAAACCTGCTAGCCGTTCTTAGGTTCGGCTCGACAACACGCCGGCTTACCTCAGCGGTAGCGTCATTCCTGAGGGGGACCTAGGGAAGCGTTTCGCGGTCCTTACGTTCTTGCCGATGTCGGTCATACCGCGCACTTGATCCCCGACCCGCTCAGGAACCACCATAGCGCCGAGTAGGAGGATCGGCCACAACAAACTGCCTTTGAATGCGGCCTCGGTCACATTATAGAAAAGAACAACGGTCCACACGGCCAAAGTTAGCGAGGCGAAGGTGTAGGAGGCGGTAAACCTCTTCCAGATCGTCCGGTAAGTGGCGAAGAGAAATCCAACCAGCAGGACGACTCCGATTGCTCCCAGATTGAGGTAGATTTCCAGGTAGCCGTTATGGGCTTCATTTATCCCCTTTAACACTCGCCACACCATTTGGAGTCTGGGACCGAGCCAAAAGCTCTCATACCCAGTGCCAACCAGGGGATTGGTGTGCAGACTGAGGACAGTGTTCCATATGATGGTTCTGTCAGTTAGTGTGGGGTCCCGCCCGACCTGAGCTGCCAGTTCCCCGTTCAAGCTGAAACCAAATGCCAGAATCAGGTACAGACAAAAAGTCGCGGGAATTAACACCTTGAGCAACTTCGGATGGCGTCTGCCCCATCCGCTGTGAGCTGCGGCTATCACGACACAGCCGATCACCAAACAAACTTGAGAGGTCACGCTGTTCGATAGTTTTAGCAGCCATAACGTCATTAAAATAAATATAATATTGACTCTTATGATCTGTTTAGTGCGGCGTTCCTTGCGATCGGACCATCGCATGATGGTATCCCAGAAAAAAAAGATTCCACTGATCAGGCAAGCGACACCCAGCATGTTCTTGCTCGTCGCAGCCCCCACGAACATAGCGGCGCCGGACCATTCGTCATATTGTCTGGCCAGGGCTGGGTAGTACTTGACGAGCAAAACGGAGAGTGGCATCAGCAGGTAGCAAAGACGCCGAAGCAATGTACGCGATGCTTCGAGTGGGTGAGGATCGGAAAGAACGACAAGAATCACGAGGTAGCTGCCGAGATCCCGAAACCAGCGCTTGAATGAAACGAACGGGAAGTCGGACCAGAGAACGCTCACCAGAGCAAAAGACAGGAATGCGAAAAGAAAAAAATTGCGCCCGAAGAAACCGACCCAATTGAAGGACCGTAGCATCAGGACGCCGATTGCCAAAAAGATGAGGATGAAGAAGATAGCGCGATCGAATGGATTCCCTTCTTCAAAAGCCCCAGCTGCCGACCCCACCTGAAGGCCGAGCCACTGCGAAGGCAGCCGCGATCCGAGGATAAACAACCAGATCAAAGGCACCCATAGAGCCAACGAGGTGCCCGAGTCCTTGGCAGGGTCGAAGCGTAGCAGAGCCAAAAGAAGGATCAGCCAAAGAATTAGCGCTAAAGTAGGAGGCATTGTATTCAGGGAATGATTGACGGGAGCAAAAGTTTTAATAGCGGCCCCGTCGTCATGGTCGACCTAATTCTTGCGTTTTTCTGTCTCACGCCTGTTTGCCCTTCGGTCCCGCACCGCAACATTTAAAGGGAGAACATCTGCGAACTTATCAACCGCCGGTGGTGCTCGCCGACGCCCAGCTCAGCGGATCCATAGGAGCGAAAGATGTGGTGACCTTATAGCTGGATCCAGTATCGATCGAATTGTGGACGGCGAGCACGATCTCGGTGTTGTGGAGGCAATACTGCGGCGAGAGTCGGCACGGGCGACCCTCGCGGAGGGCCGTGGCAACCTCGGCCGGGCCGAGGCAAAAGTCCACCCTCTTTCTCAGATGGAGAAAACGAGCACGAACGGCCCTGCCGATTGCGCGCGGTGATCGCAGTACCATGCGGCGGGCTTCGGCACCCAGTGTTCGGCCGGGCGGATGCAACAGCGGGTACTTCCTCTTCCATGGGATCGAAATGGTTTTCGGACCGATCCGGATATCCCGGTTCCGCGTGATGTAAACCGGAGATCTCGGAGCCCAAACATCGTCGGTGCTGAGCACACCGGTATCACCAAACACCCGGATGGAATGATCGTTAGGTGCAATCCAACTGGATGTCAACCTGGCAACGACACCGGACTTAAATTTCAGACAAGCAATAGTCAAATCTGGAGGTATGCGGTCCAAGCCGACCTCACTCTTCAATTCGGGGATCTGACAGGTGGCGATGGCGGTTACGCTGTCTACCGGCCCAAAATAGGCGGATAACCACGATACTGGATATCCCGCATGCTCGATCGTACATCCGACCTCGAACTCATCCTTGTACGGCCAATGCATACCCACCTCATTGACCCACTCCTGGTAACGGGATCGATAAATCAGACCTCCGTCCATTTCCGCGTAGACAGCGCGGACAGTACCGACCGCCTTTTCCCGGAGTGCCTTCCACAAGGTCTGCGCCGTTTCCGCCAAAAGACGGGACGGCGCCGAGGCAATGTAGAGTCCTTTTTGTTCAGCGAGCTTGACCAGCTGCTGGGCCTCGGCAAAAGACATTGCAAGAGGTTTCTCGGAATAGACATTTTTCCCGGCCTCCAAGCAAGCCTTGGAGACGGGAAAATGACTCCTCGGGTTCGTCAAATTGACCACTAGCTCCACGTTCCGGTCGTTGAGTACGTCGTTAAGGGACTCGTACTTCGGGACCGAATAGTAGGCCGCGTAAGCGGCAGAACGCGAACCATCCTGATCCATTACGCCAGCAAGCCGCAGGATGGGGTGCTGCGGAATAGTGCTGCAATAAAACGATGCGATGTTTCCGCATCCCACAACGGCGGTGCCGACCCTGGCGACCTTAAGCATTCCGTCCGCCACCAGCGCAAGCCGCAAAATACCGTCGCATAGCCTCCGCAGTCGGCACTTTTGGCGTCCAGCCCAGTTTGGTTTTCAGTTTCTCGTTGCTATAGCGAGTCTTCTTCCAGTCGGCATGCCATCGCCTCCGGTTGATGACCGGTGGCAATCGTCCCGCCGACAATTGGGAAAATTTCTCCCACAGATAGCACAGCGCATAGCTGATCATATGGGGCACGTAGACGGATACGAAGGATTTGGCGTTCTTCTTGTAGAGGAGCAAAAACTGGCGGCTGGAGGGCAAGTCATCGTCCACGACGTTAAACGCCTCGCCGTCAACTCCTTTGACCAGCCCGGCCAGCACTATGGCCTCGGCACAGTTTTCTACATATGTGAAGGGAATAGTGTTCGAGCCACCAAGATGTAGGAACGGTCCAAAGGTATCGATGCCCACCCGCCCGGTGATTTCACTCGTACCTGCGCCGTAGACGCTTCCAGGTCTTATCACTACGTATGGAATTCGATGCTTCTTGCCATATTCCGTGACGACTTGCTCTTGCTTGACCTTAGCGAAGCAATAGGCCTCCCCGCGGAGTTCCGGATGCTCTTCGATTGGGCACGATTCATCTAAGAGCCTGCCATGCGGCTTTTGACAGTTTGAGTACACGGTGAAAGAACTTACGAGTAAGAATCGTCGCAGGCATGTCCACTCGAGGCTGGCGCTGAGAAGGTTTCTGGTTGCTTCGACGGAATTCAAAACAGCATCGGTAAAGGACTTCTCGCCGATTCCAGCAGCTAAGTGCAAGATGAGCGCCGTATCCTTGCTGGCAGCCTCGCAATCTTCGCGGTTCAGCAGATTGCCTCTTAGCACCTCGATTCGTGCGCCTGGCGGTCGGCGATCGATAATCGCTTCGATCCCGGCCACTTCGCTCGAGGGCCGAACAAAACAGACCAGATTACGAAATCCACGATCCAGCAGGCACTGCACTACCCGCGATCCTATGAAACCGGCAGCTCCTGTTACCAGAATCCGATCATCCGGGCCTATGATGAATCCGGCCTGCAACGGCAATATTGTTTCCTGTGGCGCTGTGTTAGTCACAGAGAAATTCATTTCACAGCCTCAAAGGGAACATGGGTTTCAACGTTTTCCTCGACTGTCATGTCGACATAATCGTCACACCTGCGATACCCGATCTCACTGGGGTTGCGTGATTTATGGATTCGCAGCCGCAAACCGGGAAGACGGTCGCCGTGGTCAACCGCGACCTTCGCTCGGACCGCGCCCCGCTCAATAGAATCCGTTACGAACGCTGCTCGTCGGCGCTTTCGAAACCAGGAGACCGCCTGTCCAGCGGTCGAGAACCATGCACCCCGCGCGCTTAAGTCCTGGATCAGGTCACGGTAACATGCGCCCCACAATCTCTCCGGCGCAAGACTGCGATCATGCCAATTAATCGTCAACGTGCCGCCAAAACGAACTACGTTATCGCCCAGTTGGCGGAGCCGCATTTTTGCCTGATCGACAGAAAGATTGAGATAACTCGGATAGAACATCGCTGTGTCCATCGCGTGCAATGGCAGTTCCAGCAGCCGGTTCGCATCGAGCGGTTTGTAAACCTGCGTTGTGCCGGCACGATATCCCACCGTATCGTTGTAGCCAATCGTGGAGTCGTAGGCCGCGCCGGCGGTCTCCAGCTTCGCGGCGGATTGTTGGCCGTAGTAAAGCCAATGCATTCGGACACCAATCGGGGACGCGCCTAGCAGGCGTCGAACTTCTTCCAGTTCCTGGCGCCCCAGGACGCTGTCGAGCCAGACATCAATCCCGTGCAAACCAATTTCGCAGTTCGCAGACTGCAACTTTTCGAGCGTATCAGCCAGATACTGCGCCCCGTATCGACTAGCGCGCAGCGCAGGCGCGGAACCGTCGGGAGTTCTACCTGCTCGGTCGGCGAAAGGAATTACGAAAAAAGTCGCGGGCTTGCCCTCTTCCAGTTCCAGGTAGCGATCATCGAAATCGCGCCAGAAGTCTCGTGCCCAGCCCAAATGAACGAACGGCAGCTGCAAAGCCGCCGTCCAATTCCTGAGCAGATCAGGAATCGACAGTTGTCCGCGAAAAACTCGCAGCAGGGAACCAAACAGGGCCCGAGACAAGAAGCCGAACATCGTGTGATCCCATTGGTGTTGGCGGATGGAGGGATGGTCAACATCGTGCGTCAAGCAAACCACGAATTGATGCCCGTCCGGAATCGGGGGAATTTCAACTAGCGAAACTCCGCATCCGGTGATCAGATCGCGCAACAACGCAATGTGCAGTTCGAGCGCCGGCAGGCTGGCATTCGCGGCTGGCTGGCCTACGGTCAGCAGCGAGCGAATCTCAGCGAACAGGTCATAGCCGATACGCGCCGTAACCGTGCCTTGCGATTCGCTCAGGTAGGCCGCGCACTCCTTGGAGTCTTCTCTTATGAGGAAATGACTCCCTTGCGCCGGAAACGTGACGGTCTCCCCGTAAATTGGAATTCGGCTTTCCCGGTAGGAAAGAATGCAGAGGTGGGACGAGTCGCGGCCGGACTGTATCTCGAGCTCCTGGTCAAAGCCTATTTTCCGGCCAGCATAAACTAGAACCAGTTTCGCGGTTGCTTCGGGCGGGCGATCTCCGGCATGCAGCAGCACCTCGTAGTGGCGATCGCTGCGAGCAAACTCCCAAGGAGTCTTGAAAAGCTCAAAAAACTCGCAGACTACATTACGATCTGCGGCTTCTGCATCGACACCTATCATTACCTAAAATCCTTAACTGAACGCGGCAACAGGTTCCTCATGTACTCGGAGCCATTCTTCAAAGAGGACCAGGCTGAACAAAATCTTGTGGTTGTCTTGCCGCCCCGAAGCATGCTGTTCGAAGAGTTCTTTCACGGCGGTAGGGCGGAGGTACTGATAGATTTTCGAGTCATTGTCCCGCAAGGCGTCAGCCATCTTGTTATCGATCGCGCCTTTAAACCAATCATCTACGACATTGACCCCGAAGCCCCGTTTCGGCCGCTTAAGAATTGACTCGGGAAGGAAGGCGCCGCAAACTTGCCGGTGCAGCCACTTGCGAGATCCGTTCCGCACTTTAAAATTGGCCGGCAGCCTTTCAACATACTCGACAATCTCTTTATCGACGAAAGGCACGCGAAGTTCCAGGCCATGAGCCATGGATAATTTATCGGCATACATGAGCAGTTCGTCCGGCAGCGTGGACCGCATCTCTAGAAATTGCAGCCCTCCTAACTCGTCTGTCGATTCCATGAGTCCGACCATGCCCTGCCAGGAATTCAAGATCGTATCTCCCGAGCCTGGAGGCAGAAGTCCGTCCTGAAAAAGCCCTTCCACTTGGCCTTCGGGCAGCAGCGACAGCACGTATTGATACCGGCGCATGCGGTCGGAGATCGCAAGCGAGTTGACTCCCCGCTTGAGCATCTCATTTCTTGGCAGCGCAGCTACCGTCGAAGAAATGGGAGTTCGCATCCAACCTGGCAATTTGGCCCACATCGCGCCGTAACGGACGCCAAGATGACGCCGGTATCCGCCAAACAATTCATCCGGCCCCTGGCCGACCATGGCAACTTTCACGTCTTGCCGCGCGCGCTGGCAAACGAAATACATCGGAACAATTGAGGAAGCTGCAATGGGCTCTTCCAGCGCCAGAACTATCTTTGGCAGCGCCTCCTGAAAAATAGACTTGGTGATGGTAATGCTGGAATGGTTCGACCCAAGCAGGCGAGCGGTTTCGGCTGCATCCGCCAACTCATCATCGGCGTAAGTCGAACCGTATCCCACCGTGTAGGTGGGCCATGATTCTCCGTTGAGGTTCATCAGGCCAAGCAACAATCCAGAATCGATGCCACCACTTAACAGCAAACCAAGCGGCACATCGCTGATCAGCTGCCGTCGGACCGCGTCCTTGTAAAGCGAGAGCAGTTCTTCTCTGGCTTCGCCGGATGACTTTTGAGGTGAAAACGGTTCAGGCTTGAAGTTGTACCAGCGGCTGACCTGGCAAGAACCGTTCTGAACCGTGAGCTTTGTTCCGGGAGCGAGTTTGCGTACTCCCTTCAGTATTGTGTACGGAGAGGGGGTAAAGCGATAACGCAGGAATAGATTCAGAGAAGTGGGATCGATCTCCGTCTTACCCGGCATCGTGGCACGGACAGCGCGCATCTCTGAACCGAAATAGAGGCGCTCTCCATCGATTCTGTAGTAAATCAGTTTGATCCCGAACGGATCGCGCGCCACCACCAGTCGTCGCTGGCGAACGTCCCAGATGGCCAGTCCAAACATGCCGTTCAGTCGATTCAGTACTTCGTCGCCCCACTGCTTGTAGCCGTGAATAATTACTTCGGTATCGCAATTGGTTCGGAAAACGTGGCCGTAACCTTGCAATTCGCTGCGAAGTTCCTGGAAGTTATAAATCTCTCCATTAAATATCACCCAAACGGATTCTTCCTGATCCGCCATAGGTTGATGCCCACCGGCTAAATCGATAATAGAGAGCCGACGAAATCCGAAACCAAGGGGTCCGGCAATGTACTGACCCTCGTCATCAGGGCCTCGGTGGGCGATCGAATCCATCATCGCCTTGATGTCCGGAAGCCGGACCGGCGACTGATCTCCGAAATTATATTGTCCGCAAATCCCACACATAGCTGGTCCGTTCCTACTTTGCGGTGCTCGACTGCATAGGCTGTTCGAGCGGCTCTCGCAGCAGCGCACCGTGCGCAGTTTGATCCGCAGTCTTCCTCGATCTTTGCTTCAGAAGGAGGCACAGGCTTCGGAATAATTGTGACTGAGCCCAGCGATGCATGGGCACATTATCCCAGCCGACCATAAGTTCACGCGCCCGGAACGAGCCATCGCGTTTTTGCCATCGGCTAAACACATCGGCGAGAACTATCGATAAGATTTTATCCAGGTCGTCGAAGCGGCCTTCGAGCAGCGTAGCCAGATTTATGCATTCTGCGTAATCGTAAAGCTCTCGTTTATAAACGGTCAGCCGGGGTGGCTTGGAAAAGGGTCTTGGCAGGCCGTTCTCATCGAACAGATTCGCCGTGTAATATTTGACTCCCCGCTCGATGGCGCTCCGGCAATCGGCGCTTGCGGTCATTTGTTCGATCTTGGTTAGAGCCTTCAGGACAAAACAGGTATGGAAATGGTCGACAAAGTCCCTTTTATTGTCCATCGAGTAGAACCACGAGCCATTGCCATTTTGCGACTCGAGGACGAAATTCAAATTTCTATCTGCTACCCTTTTGTACTTCTCTTCTGAGAAATCCAACGAAGCCGCCGTCAAGAGAAACGCCCGGTAGGCGCTGGCATTGACAACTCCGCTCGAATTATCGGGGCCAGGACTGTAACAACAGGTGGAAGCCTTCGACGAAGTTGCAAAATCCTGATAATCCTCGAGCCCGTGCAAGGCAATCGACTGCATGACTTCGAGCCATTGGGGATTTCCATCGAGCTGGTATACGTCTCGGAAAGCTTCATAAGCATAAGGCAGTGTGGTGATGTACGGCGTCCATGCTTTAATCGTACCGTTCCGGGTCTCCCAGTGGAAAGGATAGCCCCAGGCGTAGTGCTTAAAGCCTGCAGTGCGGGTCTCTTCGAGGACTTGCAAAAAATGAACGGCGCGAGTGTGGTACGGTTGGCGTTCGAGGGCTTCGGATAGAAAGGCAAAACCCATTGCATAGTGGGCATCCGCGATGGGGAATCGCTGCTTCTTCCAGAACAGGCGCCGCGCTGAAGGAACGAACGCCTCGGAAAAAATCATGGGAGAAACAGCAAGAGTTCCCAGCAAGGGCTTTCGGTAATAGAGTGCCTTGGCGCTTCGTCCAAGATCACTGGCAAAGTAGCTCTGGTGATCGTAGGAAGTTTCTCCAAAGCGATCGAGCCATCGAACAAACCGGAGGATCGCCTTGCGGAGATTTTCAGTGTTCTCGGTGTGAGCTTCGTTCATGCTTTTTTTTCTCGAGCGAAATGTAGTCTATTCCGACAGTAGCTTGAATTTATCGATCGGTTTAAAAGTCACGACAGATTTCAGAATGATTCTCAGTTTCCGCATTTGTTCCCCGCGGTGAAACTTCATGAGCTCGTTGGAGATAGGCCTTTTTGTTCTTCGTAGCATCGCCCAACCATAGCCCAAACCTAACGCAAGTCCTTCGACGAGATAGGGCGGCTTTAGCGCTCGATACGAGACGCGAAATAGTTCCCACAGCGGGTGCCCCCCGAGGTAATAATCTTTCTCGCCGTAGGAGAAGGCCGCGGCGAATACACTGCGCTCCGCAGTTCCTAAGTGCCGGTAGTGGAAGAAGCACTTCTCCCGAAAAGATCGCGTCTTCCAACCCATCATGCGAGCGGTGGTCACAGCGATCCAATCGATGCCGCCGGCTTTGTTAGCGAAATATCCGTTTATATCCTCGAAGCACTTACGGCGAAACATCTGGCACTGACCAGAAACGTGCAGCTGTCCTTCGAGGCTGTCGGTTTCAGAATTGTAGCCGCCTTCCTCTTTGAAAACCGTTCCCGCAACCCCGAGCTTGGGATCTTCTTTGAACTTATTCAAGAGAAACTCAAAGTGATCGGTATCCAAAGAAACATCGGAATCCAGATTGCCGATCACTTCGTAGGCAACGTTTTTCAATCTCTCTTGACCGGCATTAAAGGCATGGACTTTAGCCGCAAAATTTCGCTCCTGGCGTACCGGGCGATGCACCAATTCGATAAAGTCGTATTTCTCGGCATAGCCGGCAACTATCTCCCCGGTACGGTCCGTCGAACCGTCATTTACGATCACCCATTTCACCGGTAGAAATGTCTGCTGGGCCACCGATTGCAGCGTTTTCTCAATGAAGCTCTCTTCATTGCGGGCAGGGGTGATCAAAACGTAGGGAGGAAGAGAATCTTTTTGACTCATATCGTCGCTCACAATTATGTCAATTCTTATGAAAGCCATCTCCGCGGCCCGATTGCTGGGCATAAACCTCGGACCGCTCTGATGTCAGCAACTCGTCGTACACCTGCTCTGGTTCGTGTACCACCACATGGCTTCCGCGGTTAGCAAAAGAGATTGGAACGCAGAGGAGATTCTTTAGCCGTGCCCTCAGCTCCTGTCGACGCTCGGGCGGCACAAAAAACAGCATGAATCCACCGCCGCCCGCTCCCAGAAGCTTCCCGCCGACTGCGCCAGCGCTGCGTCCGGCCTCATAAATTTCGTCAAGCAGGGAGTTGGTGATGTTCTGGGTCAGGGTTCTTTTCAGCTGCCAGCTCTCGTGCAATAATTCACCGAACTCAGTAAGGGAACGATTGGGGTCGGCAACGATCGCTTCGGCTTCGTTGACCATCTGAAACATCGTTCCTAATTCTTGCTTGCGATGAGGAGTCAACCGTATCTGCTCTTTCGCAATTTCCGACGCAGTTCTCGAAAACCCGGTAAAAAACAGTGCGCAGTGCTGCTCGAGCGCAGCCAACCTCTCTCGCTTCGCCACAATCTGTTTCACTTCCACACTACCGTCGGTGTTGAAGTTGATGCGGTTAAATCCTCCGTAGGCTGCGCTCACCTGATCCTGTGACCCGACAGCTTCTCCAATTAAGTTTTGTTCAACATGAATGGCATCCGTCGCAAGCGCGTGTTTGTCGCGCATTTGCTCTTTGAGTGCATACAAACCGAGTAACAGACCCACCGTAAACGCCGAACTGGTGCCCAAACCCGTCCTGGCAGGTAAGTCCGCAACGTGGTGAATCTCAACTCCTTGTTCGACACCTAAATATTCGAGGCACGCTCGTACGGACGGATGTTCGAATTGGCTGTTTTGGTGTACGTTTTCAATTCTCGAATAAGAGACGCGGCTGTGATATTCAAAAAAAGGCGGTAAGTGTCGGCAAGTGATGTAGCACGACTTGTCTATCGCCGTTGATAACACTGCGCCGCCGAACTCTCGAAAATAGACGGGGTAGTCAGTGCCGCCGCCGAAGAAGGAGATCCGCATTGGAGTACGAGTAATGATCATGCGCTGAATTTTCTTTCTATGATTGCCTTGATGGGATATTTGCGAATTCTGTTTCCGTCCGGAGCTGCACTGTCAATGCCTTTGAACACCCTGTCGTCGATCGAGCAGCCACGCGAGATTTATCTGGATGTTTCGGGACTTGCCGCCTGGTACAAATCGTGACAAAGAGTTTGCGCGCGGGCGTAGTCTTCAGGCGTGCCGATATCAATGAACATTCCACGTTGCTCGAGAGCGTAAACCCCACGCTGCAATAAATTCGGGAATACGTTCTTCTCAAAGCTGGCTGGGCCATCGGGAATATGCTCTAAGATAGCGCGGTTGAAGATATAGACCCCGCCATTTACCAACCCTGGGCATTGATTTTCACTCTTCTCGATGAATCCGGTTACCCGATTCTTTCGATCTGTCTGAACCGTTCCATAACGCGACGCGTTTGGAACTTTCCGGACCGCCATGCTCATGATTCCGCCGTGCTCCCGATGAAAGCTCAGAAACTGGCAGAAATCGAGTTCCAGAAACGAATCCCCATTCATGACCAGGAAATCTGAAATGCCAGAAAGAAAGCCGTGAGCGAATTTAACTGCGCCAGCGGTCCCGAGCGGGCGCGATTCCTTTGAATAGTCGATTGCAACACCCAACTGGTGGCCGTCACCGAATTCTTGTTGCACTTGAGCGGCCAGGTGCCCGCTACACATGATCAAGTGGCGAATACCTTGCGACCGCAGCTGCCTCACCAATAGCTGAAGGAACGGCGCGTTGCCAACGCGGGCTAGTGGTTTGGGAGTGGAAGGCAGAACGGATTGCAGGCGCGTCCCCAGACCACCGACAAGCAAAAGAGCGGGAATTTTTCCCCGCAGATCATCCGATCCCACTGGCTTTTGAAAATTGCTATTCACAATAGATTAGAAAATCGAACAACGCTTCGAGCCGGTTCCTTCTCACAGTACAGCGTGCCAGTAAGCCAGCATGGACCCGAGCGTCTGCTCAACCGAATTCAATGGTTTCCAACCCGTGTCCTTGCGAATTTTTCGGGTGCTGCCAAAAATGATTTTCTCATCTGACGGGCGCATTAATCTAGCCACCGGCCGAATCTCGGCTTTCACCCCCGACAGACGAATCGCAGTTTGCAGCACTTCCTGAATCCGATATGTTCGGGTGGCGCAAAGATTGTAAGACTCTCCCCGCTTGCCTTTCATAGCAGCGAGATAGAATCCTCGAACGGTGTCACTGACGTCGAGAAAGGCTCGCCTTGGTTTCAAATTTCCGACTTCAATGACCGGGGACTGTAAACCCTTCTTTATGCGCACCAATTGCCGTACAAAATCTGAAGGCGCGTCACTCGTCTTCCCAGGTCCTGTGGTGTTGAAGAGTCGGATGTTAACTGTGGGCAGTTGGTAATCCAAGAAGTATTCCCGGGCCAGTAAATCCAAGCAAACTTTACTGATTCCGTAAGGATGCAGTGGTTTGAGCGGTTGCTCTTCCTTGACAGGTATAGCGGACTCCGGCACATTTCCGTACTCGGCACTGGAGCAAGCAGAGACGATTACCGGCCGGCGCTTGGAATGGCGTGCGGCCTCAAGCAGATACAAAGAGCCCATCACGTTCGATTCAAAGGTGGTGACCGGATCCGCCCACGATGCGGTAGGCAGACTCTGCGCGCCCAGATGAAAGATGTAAGTCGGCTCGTATCGAGACATCAGCTGGGTAACGCGCTGGCCATTTCGCAAATCACATTGCACGAACTGCAGATTCGGCAACTTAGGGAAAGTAATGGGACCGGGGTGAGCATACGATCCGACTACACTCAAACCCTTGGACTGAAGAAATTTCACCAGGTGGGACCCAATAAATCCTTCAGCGCCCGTCACAAGTGCTGTTTGTTTCGTCAAAATCTCTTCTTGCCCCCTTAGTTGAGGATGCTGCCTACGCCGTCGAGAAGCGTCTGTCTTTCCTGTTCCCAGGTGTGCGCCAGGTAGATCTCTTGGCCCTTGCGGGCGATTGCGATCAGGTCATCGCGCTTCGAATAGGTATACACCATTTGTTTGGCGAGATCCGGGGCGTCGCCTGGCTCAAAGAACACCAGAGATTTTTCATTGAAATATTCTTGAATGCCTAACGTGCTGGGTGCAATTACTGGTTTTCCGATTGCCAGATATTCGAAGATTCGTGTGGGTGTATTAATGTCGGTAAAAGCATTTCGTTGATTCGGAATTACGCCAACATCACACCCGTCAATTTCACGGACCAGATCTTCGAGCCGCCGAGGGCCAAAATAATGAACAATATCCTGCATCCCTTTAGCTTTAACTGTTTCCATTACACGCTCTAAAAACGGCGTGCTGGGGCCATACACTCTAAGTTCGGCCCTTGGCATCTTTTCACGCGCGAGCGCCAGAGCTTCGACGGCAAGGTCCAAACCATTACGCTCTACCAGCGAGCCGTGATACATGAACACGAAAGGCTTGGCAGAATCTGATTGAGTTGCAGGCTGCTCCTGCGCCGCGCGAAATGGAAATATCTTCGAATCCGGAGCATTCATAACCACTGCGATTTTTTCCGGCTTGCAGCTGCGTGCCGAGAAAATATGTTTGCAGGCCAAATTTACGGTGACCACCAGATTGGTGCGCGCGATACTCCATTTCTCCATGCGCCGGATAAGCCGGACGCTGAGGCTCTCCTTGTCCAAATTGAAAATCGTAGTCATCAACTCGGGCATCGGATCGTGCAAATCCAGAATGACTTTGGCTCCGAGAGCCTTGGGCACCAGCGCACTCAATACGAGTATGTCCGGCATGTTATGGACATACACCAGATCATACCGGCGCGTGACTGAGCGAAGAGCAAAGATGAAAGACGAGATCAGAATGAAGCTGCCATATTGCCAGGCATAGGTCAGCTTGCCACCGCGGCGGTGCTTCATGGGCACGCGGAGCACGCTTATCCCATCCGAAGTGTTGTGCTCGTGTGATTTGCCCTGACCCAAGCAAATAAGGTCCACGGTCATCCCCGCGTCCATCAAGGCGCCGATAGCACGACGCGGCCGCGGGTCATCAGGATAAGGGGAATAGGTCACCATTGCGACCCGCTTCCCTCTTAGTTGCCCGTGGCGGGCAGTCGGAGAGTCAGTGGGTGCAGATACAACGGACGGCTGGCTGGTAAGAACTTTATCCATTAGTAGGGTTAGTAGGGTCGAGCCGCGATTCTGATTGTTTATAGGAGGTACAGAGGGTCGCCCAAAAAGATTAGCGAACTGAACCGGCGGTAACCTTTGCGTTCTCTTCCGCCTTCAGACTCTTGCTGGCCTCCAGAGCGACTTTCGCTTGATTGGACATCTTGATCGCATTGAGCAACGCCGAGTTGTCAAATCTGGAAAGAATTTCTATGTTCGGCATAACACAATGCCCACCGATGACTCCTGGAAAGTATTTGACCGGCGGAAAAAATCTTATTTCGTCGTAGAACGACGCTACTTCGGCGTAGTCCTGATTCACACGAATGCAATACCGCTCAACTTCTTGCGCCCAAGCTATCATCAACCCAAAGTAAGTCGTTTCCGTCAATTTCGCCAATTCTGTAGCTTCGGGAGCAGAGAGCACCTTGGTCTTCAAACCCATCGATTCGAAGTGTTTCGCGGCTAGCTGGGCGGCGACGGCATCCGTTGCCCCGACGAACTTCGTGTAGTGTTCGAGTTCCTCGAGCATCCGGATGTGTTTCCCGCGAACCGGGCTATTAACCACCGGGGTAGAGCTGCGCTCGGCAATTGCTCTGGTGGTGCCAATGCCTACGGTGCTGTTGATGATGGTCACCGCCGGCCGGAAGAGGTCGATGTAGCGAGCGGTCTCCCCTATGAAGTCCTTAATCTCGAAAGGAAAGCAAATGTGAAGCACATCCACGTTTTCGACCCGCTGCTTAGGAGGTTCGATGTCCACGCCGATCACATCGTGGTGCCTGCGGGCGAGCTCAAAAAGGGGTTTCCCCACCTCACCCAGACCAACAACAACAACTCTCTGTCGTTCTTTCATGTACTCAAACCCTCCTAGTGAACAAGTCCACTTCCGAATCTAGCCGGAGTCGCTTGGCGACGTTTTGGTGCGAACGTTTGTTGGGCTCGCGAGGCGTGTCGGTGTGCTACCGCCGTAAAAGTCACGCTTCGACCAGCCGGACTTCGCCTTTTCTTCGTGTAAACAACCTAAGATTCAAGCCCTTAGGGCTGCTAAAGCGCGTTCCGCAACGATAAATACAACGCAATCAGGTTACCACTATTTTTGCGCCTGCGAGTTTACCAAGATTACCACTCCCACTGTAAACTAGTGAATAGCAAGGGTTTAAAGTATCAATTCTTCTCGGTAGGCGTCTGTCCAAAGCTACTACAGTGGAAAAGACTTACCATATTTTAACCCCAACGTTCCAACCGACGATTCTGGTAGGAAAGTGCTAATAGCCTCGCTTCACGCTTCCGACCGAGTCTTCTGAATGCGCTGACATTAGCGAGACGTTGTGGTGCGCGAACTTGTAAAACCACTGTGGCCAATGAAGCCAATCGTAACCACCCTCGAGCTTGGCTCTGAAAAGTTCGGCGTCGTCAAAGGAATTTACCGGTAAGCGCGGCAGAAAAAGACGTGTATCTCTCGGCTTGGCTCTGCCGATCGCTGATGAAACTCCATTTGCGTAGCCTAGATTTTCCAAAGTGTCCGCCAGGTACCGGGTAAAATCGCGATCCTCTTCCGGCAGGGCAAATGGATAAGAAAACGAATCGACCTGAGCGCCAATTTCTTGTTCGATGGTTTCCTTTGAATAGCCAAGCTCGTAATCAATCTGTTCTGGCCCTAGAGAGCGAAAATCGGCGTGAGTCACGGAATGAGAGCCGAACTCGATTCCTTCTGCGTGGAGTTCACGAACTTCGCGCCAAGTCAAGTAATCGGCCCCTTCGATACGTGCCGCGGTATTGCGAATGCGGTCACTAGCTAGAAAAACGGTCGCTGCAAAACCGCACTGTTTCAGCAGCGGAAATGCATCAGTATAGAAGTCTTGATATCCATCGTCGAACGTCAGCACCACGGTTTTAGACCAGTCTCGCGCCGTATCGAGAGCATTCACCATCTCGGGAAGATTGATCGCGCGGTATCCGGCACGACGAAGCCACTTCATTTGCGACGCAAAAACCGACGCAGATGTGTTGATCTGATGGTACGGATGCAATTTACCGAACAGGTTGTCAGAAATGCTGTGGTAGGCCAAGACCGGAATACAACGCCTTGCTGTCCAGCCGGTCAGCCTGGCAAGCGGATGACCTAGGTAAACCGTAGCCAAGCGGTCGATCCGAGGCATTTGAAATCCGTGAAAGGTCATGGGCTATTCTTGGGCAAGATGTGAAGCGGAACTAGTTCGTTAAATCGCGTGGCCGAGGAGCGGGAGTTTTTGCCATCAGAGCTGGCTGCTACACGTTCGGAGTTAAGACTCGACCGGCGCCTGGAACCTTAGCTCGGAAGCCAAAGCGGCGCCGCCCGTGAAGTCTCGGGAAAGAACGAATACTCTATTAGCGGGTAACTACGATTCTTGCGGTCAGGAATTCTTTTACTGCGCTGATAACTTGGTCTTGCTGGCTCTGGACAAGTTGTGGAAACATCGGCAGCGAAACAATTTCGCGCGCGATGCGTTCTGTAACCGGGAAATCCCCGGTATTGTAGCCAAGATGCTCGTAGGCTTTTTGCTGGTGCAGCGGGATTGGATAATGAATGCCCGTTCCGATCCCGGCTTCCGCCAAATGCGCTTGCAACGCCTCTCGGTCCGGTACCCGCACCACATACAGATGGTAAACACCCTTGGTCCAAGGAGCCTCCACAGGAATGACCATGAATTCTTTGAGCTTCGCGAGCGATTCGTGGTAACGATGCGCAAGTTTGCGTCGCGATTCATTCCACTTGGCCAAATGCGGAAGTTTGACGGAGAGCCAGCCAGCCTGGATTGAGTCCAATCGACCGTTGTAACCCTCGATATCGTGGTAGTACTTCTTGGCCTGACCGTGGTCGCGAATCATCTTCATGCGTTTTGCCATTACTTCATCATTGGTCGTAATCGCCCCGGCCTCTCCGCACGCGCCCAAATTCTTTCCAGGATAGAAGCTAAAAGCTGCTGCTTTACCCATGGACCCAGCGCGCCTCCAGGCATTCTCTTTTTTGGAGAAGTACTCGGCGCCGTGGGCCTGACAAGCGTCTTCGATTACGAAGAGATGGTTCTTCGCTGCTAACTCCATAATCGGATCCATATCAGCGGTCTGACCGTATAAATGAACCGGCACGATGCCGACAACGCGATGCTTCGAAGTACGCTCAACCAACCCGCCAGTCTTGCTGTCGAATTCGCAACGCTGCTCCAGATATTCGCGGAGCTTCTCCGGATCCATCGTATAGGTCTGTTCGTGAATGTCCACGAACACGATCCGCGCCCCAACCTGAGAAATCGCTTCAGTGGTAGCGATGAACGTATGAGGGACGGTAATAATAATGTCGCCCGGTTGTACATCGGCGGCCATGAATGCGAAGCGTAGCGCATCGGTTCCGCTATTTACCCCGACGCAATATTTCGCGGCACAGAAGTTAGCGAATTCACGCTCAAAGTCTTCCACCATGGGTCCGCCGACAAATCCCGCGTTGCCTAGCGCCTTCTCCACGACCTGCATGAGCTCCGCTTTTAGCTCCTGGTGCGGCGTTACCAAATCGAGAAATGGGATTTTCGTTGTGCTGGTCATTTCAGTTATTTCGTCTCCTGGGTTAGGTATCGCAAGACTTTCGCCGGATTTCCCGCGACCACGGAGTTGGCGGGAACATTTTTCGTCACCATGCTGCCTGCGCCGACGATGGCATTCTCACCAATGTTCACGTTGCTGAGGATGGTGGAGCCGGAACCTATGGAAGCGCCCTTACTTACGACCGTTTTCTCGACTTTCCAATCTGCTTCCGTTTGCAGGTCACCCGAACTAGTAGTGGCCCGGGGGAATGAATCATTGATGAAAGTTACGCCGTGTCCGATAAATACGTTGTCCTGGATTTCGACGCCTTCGCATACGAATGTATGGCTCGATATCTTGCAGCGCTTGCCCACAGTGGCGTTTTTTTGAATTTCGACAAATGCACCGATCTTGGTCTCGTCGCCGATTTCGCAGCCGTACAGATTGATGAATTTCGAGAGCCGGACGTCCTTGCCAAGCTTGACGCTGGGAGCGATGGAAACAAACTCGTTCACAGCGTCACCAACTCTCCCCGCTTCCTGACGGATTTTTCCGCAGCTTCCAACAACCTCACCACGTTCAATCCGTTTGTGCCGTCGTTGAACGGCGTCTTATTTTCTTGAATGCATTTCAGGAAATAGCCGGTCTCGGCCCGCAACGCTTCGATTTGCTCGACTTGTGGCGCCCACATGTCGCCCGACCGGTAGCTGACCAGCAATTGGTGCAAATTGCTGGGATTGGTGGACATGCTGACACCTTTATCGTAGATCTTGATTTTCTCGTCAGCTTCCAAATCGTTCCAAACTAGCATTTTCTTTTCGCCACCAATCAGCGTGGTTCGAACTTTTACGGGCGAAAGCCAGTTCACATTGATGTGCGCGATAATACGCTTCGGGAAATAGACCGTGATAAACGCAATGTCTTCGACACCGTTCAGGTGCTTTTCACCCGTAGCGACCACCGCTTCGGCCTCTTCCTTGATTATGTGATCCATGATCGAAAGATCGTGCGGCGCCAAATCCCAGATTACATTGACATCGTGCTGAAACAAGCCCAGGTTAACGCGCAGTGAATCATAGTAGTAAAGGTCGCCAAGCTCGCCATCGTCCACCATCTGGCGAATTTTTTTCACCGCCCCTGTGAACAGGAACGTGTGATCCACCATGATTTTCAGATTTTTGCGATCGGCTAACTCGATCAGTTCCTGGGCTTGCTGAACGCTACAGGTAAAAGGCTTCTCCACGAAAACATGTTTGCCATTTTCAAGAGCGGCTTTGGCCAAAGCATAGTGGGTCCATACCGGGGTCACAACGGCAACCATGTCGATGTTCGGCGACTTTAGAACTTCGTTCGCATCCATCGTAAAAGCGATCGACGGATGCGCTTTATGCAACCGCTCCTGGCACTTGGTGCTTTTGTCGCAGACCAGGACGACCTCCGAACCCTCGTGAGTGTGAAAATTGCGGACGATGTTCGGTCCCCAATATCCGTAACCAATCACACCAATGCGGATCATATAGCTCCTTGGAATTACGAGTGGTGTATTCCCTGGCCGGCAAGGAATTCCGATGCACATTCCTTTAACGGGTTGTGTACCACTCGATAGCGTCCTCTTGCGGAGGGAGGTCGCTGGTTTGCCTCCACTGCGGCTGCAAAAAATTTTGCTAGGCTCTAGAGACCATCAGACGAATAACTTTTGATTGGTTCAGTGAGCACCTTCACCTGTGAGGACTGCGCCGGGCGTTTGAAGAAGAATTTTTACGTCAAGCCATATCGACCAGCCTCGAGCGTACTTCAAGTCCAGACGCACCATATCGTCGAAACGAGTGCGGCTCCTGCCTTCGACCTGCCATAGGCCTGTTATTCCAGGTTTGATTTCTAATACGCGGCGGCGGTGCCACAGATCATAGGCTTTGTATTCATAAGGAACCGGCGGTCTCGGCCCGACCAGCGACATGTTGCCGACTAACACATTCCAAAATTGCGGAAACTCGTCAAGACTGGTCCGGCGAAGGAATTTCCCGACCGCGGTCACGCGTGGATCTTCTTGCATCTTATAGACCGGCTTTTCGCCATCGGAAGCAGCGCCATGCACTTGGCCGGCGATGAACTGACTCACGTATTCTTCATGAATCTTGGCGTCACAATCCGTGCGCATGGACCTAAACTTAAAGACCGTGAATTTTTTCCCGTATTGGCCAAGACGCTCCTGCTTGAATAATACCGGCCCTCTTGACGACATTTTGATCGCCAAAGCCACCGCGCCAAACACCGGTGACAGCAGCAGCAGTGCGGCTGCGCTTCCGATAATGTCCATCGACCGCTTTACACCAAGCGCAAATTTCCGCGTTTCTTGTTTGCGCGACAAATCCGGATAGAGTGTGATGTTTGCGGCATGGTCTGTGCCTTCACCTTCCCACTCCTCGGGAAAAAAGTGAAAGGACACACTAATTTGCGAAACCTTCTCCTGCGGAAGCGCTTCCACGAATGCGCCGCGGATCTTCTCTAACATTATATTTTGTACAGTCTTCGGTTTGGCCTTGCCGACTTCAGTGCCGATCACTCCGATCAAATGGTCCTCGAGGTACCAGCCTACGATGTCCGTCTCGCGAGTAACACTCAACAGTGCGTTCGTCGCTTTGGAAAGCGTGCGATTTTTCTGGCCGTCCGCGATGGCGTCTTTCACGTCCACCAGCATCAGTACAAAGCGATTATGAGCCCGCTCGGCGCGACGACGCTCCAGATACAACATGGAAACAAACGCATCCTCGTGCAGCACAATCCGACCGGCCGAGTCGCCTCTGCGATCAAGGTTGATATGTGCGTCGGTATTCAGTTGTTTCATGCCGTCGCGGCTTGGCAGTTCAGCTCTAAGCACACCCATGGTCCTGTCTTTCATTACCTGACGTAGCGCGAAATCGCGCACCCATTAACTAGTAACTCTCAGTGGCGCAACTGCCGCTAGGCGTCGCGATTGCGCACCAAGTTTCTCCAAGGAAACTACCCAATCCAAATCAACTTCGAGTGCTACAGACCTTTGCAACAAAGACACGGAAAGCACCACCCGATGGTTGCCTTTAAAATTGACCAAAATCCCTTCAAGGCCCGACAACTTGCCGGTGTGAATCTTGACTCGCTCGCCGACTTCGAGGTACGGCCAAGGTTGAGCCGGCAATTCCGAAGCGATGGCAAGCTGGATGGCCTCTATTTCCCTATCCTCTACCGGCAATGGCTTTTTGCCGCAACCGACTACTTGCAAAACTCCGGGAGTTACGATTGCTGGCCGCCGTTGCGAATATTCGAATCGACAAAAGACATAACCTGGAAATAGCGGCTGTTGGACCTCTTTATCTCTATCCGACCACTTTCGAATGGTCTTGTACTTCGGGAGAAAACACTCAAACCCCTGGCGTTCTAGATTCGCGGCAATCAAGCCTTCCTTGCGGACCCAGCATTGCAGAACGTACCAGGGGAGCTTGCTGTTCGCAGAGATACCGGAGGCATTCTCCAAGATAAGATCTCCCTTAAACTGTCAAACGACTGCGGTTTGATAAGCTACCGCCACAAACATCACACTCCCTACAAGCACCAATACCATGGGCAATTTACCTGCCACAATTTGCCCGAAGATAAAGGTATGCCGCACACTCCATTAAACACTAAGTCTTTTATATACAATTACTTACGAATAGATATGACCAATAACGGCGGTCTATCCTCTCGCTGAGCGCGCCTGCGAGAGAAAAGCCCTACCCTATTGTTGCAAACATTTCCGGCAGCTTGAGCATGGTAGTTCCTGTGTGTGCGCGATCCGTACCTAGTCCGCAGCAGGAAGCGCTGCGCTGATTCGGTCGGCCGACCTCGCTTCCGGACGTTTTTCGTGACATACAAGGGTGCTTTTTCTTCGCGCGACAGGAAAGAGAGCCCTCCGAATTCCAGGTTTTAGGCCTTAGAAAGACCTGGAGTCTTACCAGACGTTGCGGCGCCGGCGGCCTGAGGCGAAGGTCTCTCAAGCGAGCGAAAGAGAGAGAACCTTCCTCTAGGGTAAAACCCCGACATCTAAAACTCTACGGCTTGCATCTAGGAGCGTTGGTTCAAAAAAATCGGCAAATTCGCTTTCGCTCGTTGCGTTCGAAGTGATTAGCACCGTGCGGCAACCTGCCCGCTTCCCAGCCTCAACGTCTTTTTCCGAATCACCAATCATCCAAGAAGAAGCTAAATCAATTTGGTGTTCGTCTGCGGCCGTAAGTAGCATTCCGGGGAGCGGTTTACGGCACGTGCAGGGCGGTTGTTTTTCGTGCGGGCAGTAGTAAACTGCCTGCACCTCCGCACCCGCCTGCAAAAGTTCCTGAAGCATTTTGCGATGAATGATTTCCAGTTCCGGGACGGTCAGCAACCCCTTGGCTACGCATCTCTGGTTGGTGATGACCAGCACGCTCCAGCCAGCGGCAACGAGGAGAGAAATGGCCTCAGCCGCACCGGGAAGGAAATGGAAATCTTCCCATCGCGTCACGTACTCTCCCTTAATCGCTTTGCGATTGATCACGCCGTCACGATCCAAAAAAACCGCTCGTTTCATCAATCAGCTCCCAGTCAAAAAGACCTGCCTCAACCGCCCAAGTAGATATTAGACCTCAAGCTGCGAACTCTTTAAAAACGTCGCTGTAAATGGCCTAATATCAAACAAAATGAGAAAAGTGTCCCGGTCAGTCGCACCCCATGCTTGAAACCCCAGCGCTCCAGGTGTGCTGGGCTGGTCTTGCGATTGTCAAAATCGGCATGCCTCGCTTTTCAATTTCCAACGTCTTCTCATTCTCCCTTATTATTTATAAGTCTTCATGAAGGTTTCTGACCTAGGTTGTTTTTAAGGGAGCATCAAAACATATGAAAGGTGTCGTCCTTGCTGGAGGAAAAGGGTCCCGGCTGTATCCGCTTACTCGCGTCACCAATAAGCACCTTTTGCCGGTTTTTGACCGACCGATGATCTATTATCCCATTCAAACTCTCGTGGATGCCGGCATCCGGGACATCATTGTTGTGACCGGGGGACAAAATGCAGGCGACTTTCTGCGCCTGCTCTCCAACGGTAAAGACTTCGAACTTCATCGCATTCACTATACCTACCAAGAGGGCGAAGGAGGCATTGCTGACGCGCTTCGGCTTGCCGAGCCATTCGTCGAAGGAGAGAAAATCTGCGTTATACTCGGCGACAACATCATCGAAAACAACATCATAGCGTCGAAGGACGCCTTCGAGAAGCAGTCCTCGGGTGCTCATATCATCCTTAAGGAGGTTCCGGATCCTGAACGCTTCGGATGCCCCGAAATTTCCGGCGGAGATATTTTACAAATTGAAGAGAAGCCAAAATACCCCAAGTCCAATTTCGCGGTTACCGGGATCTATTTTTATGATGCGACGGTCTTTGCCAAGATCGGCAAGACCAAGCCTAGCCGTCGCAATGAACTGGAAATCACAGATGTAAATAACATGTATCTAGAGGAACATACGCTTACCCATAGCATCCTGGACGGATGGTGGACCGACGCGGGAACATTTGAATCTCTGCTGCGTGCCACGAACATGGTTGCGGAATCGGGAGCAAACAAAATCCCAGTGCGGGGCGTGGCCCCGCGGCACGCGAGAAGTTCGGACTCATGACTTGGAACCGATATCAGGCTCGATTTTCACGAAACTTGCAAGGAGCATCGCATTGAAACTCTTGGTGACTGGCGGCGCAGGCTTCATCGGTTCTAATTTTATTCGACATGCGTTCCATACTCGGCGCGATATTCACATTGTGAATTTGGACAAACTCACTTATGCCGGAAACCCGGAAAGCCTGAGCGATTTGGCCTCCGACTCTCGCTACCACTTTGTGCTTGGCGACATCGGCGATCCGGCTCTTGTTGCGGATCTCTTCCGTCGCGGCTTTGACGCTTGCATCAATTTCGCTGCAGAAACGCATGTCGATCGGAGTATCGACGACGCTTCGCCGTTTCTTCGCACCAATGTGGCTGGCACACAATGCTTATTGGAAGCCGCCCGCGCCGCAAAACTCCCTCGGTTCATTCACATCAGTACCGACGAGGTCTACGGGAGCGCGCCCGCCGGAAGCAGTTTCACGGAAGAAACCATTCTTGATCCGCGCAGCCCTTATGCCGCTAGCAAGGCTTCCGCTGACCATTTTGTGAGCGCTTACGCCAACACCTATGGCGTCTCTGCGATCATCCTTCGTTGTACCAATAACTATGGTCCGTTTCAGTTTCCGGAAAAACTAGTTCCGCTCATGATCGCCAATGCCCAAGAAAACAAAGCGCTTCCTATTTATGGTGACGGCATGCAGGAGCGCGATTGGCTCTTCGTCGAGGACTACTGCCGGGCCATCCTCCTGGCGCTTGAAAAAGCTAAAGCCGGCGAAGTTTATAATGTTTCCGCCGGCGCGCCTCAGCCCAATCTGAAAATCGTTAAAACCATTCTCAAACACTTGGGAAAACCCGAAACTTTAGTGCGGTATGTGAGCGATCGTCCCGGCCATGATCGTCGTTATGCCTTGGACAGTTCGAAAATCCGACGCGAACTTGGCTGGCAGCCGCAAGTTTTATTTGAGGATGGCATTCGCCGCACCATTGATTGGTACCGTTCCAACCCATCCTGGCTCGAACACGCGCGCTCGGGTGAATACCGTAATTATTACCACCGTCACTACACCAATCGTTCGGAGACTTTTAGTCGCTAACTTTTGCTTGTAACATCAACGCCCGATTTTATGCCACCTCATACAATTCGGATTCCCGTCGATTCGAATGTTCCATCTTCGCTCGGATCTCTTATCCGGCGGGTACTGTTCTACGCCGCATGGGTTGTGGTTTGTTGCCTCTTATTGCTCAATCCAGTGTTCGCGTTCGTTTCTTACTCCTTTGCGAACGACAACGCCTCCCATCTCCTGTTAATTCCTGCTATAAGCGCGTGGATTCTCTTTCTCGAGCGAGGCAAAATATTCAAGATTTTAAGTTCCGACCTTGCAGCGGGTTCCGTATTATTAATCGGCGGCGCAGCAGTTGCGCTGGCCGCTTCTTCTTGGGGGTCCGCTTGGACTTCGCTTAATCGGCTCTCGATCTACATTTTTGCGCTAGTTTTATTGTGGATCGCTGGTTTCGCTTTTTTCTTCGGTCGAACAGCATTGAAGCAAGCCCGCTTCCCACTAGCGTTCCTTCTATTGACCATTCCGATCCCCAACTTTTTTCTGGACAAGGCAATCTACCTTCTACAAAAAGGCTCAGCCGAAGTCGCAGCAGTGCTATTTGATTGGAGCGGCGTTCCCGTGCTTCGAGAGGGCTTCGTCTTTCATCTCGCCCACGTTAACATTGAGGTGGCCCGGGAATGCAGCGGCATTCGCTCCAGTCTCGCGCTCTTAATCCTGGCCATACTGGTGGCGCACTTTTACCTGAAAACGTTTTGGAAACAAGTCATCCTGGTCGTTGCCGGGTTGTTGGTCATGATTCTGAAGAATGGCGTGCGAATTGTAACCCTGACTTTGCTGGCAAGCTACGTTGACCCGGGTTTTTTGTACGGCAAGCTGCATCACCAGGGCGGTGTCTTTTTCTTCTTACTCGGGTTGCTTTTGCTCGCTCCGTTGCTGTGGCTGTTGCAGCGCAGCGAAAGGAAAGAAATCGCGCCAGCTTAGGCCGCTCGCTACTTTTTCGCTTCATTTCCTGCCGGATAGCTGTAGTAATATCCGTCGTATCCAGCATCGCTATCCGCGCGGTTCAATACCACCCCTAACAAATTTTTCTCCTGAAAAGTCGCCGCCGCCTTTGCCGCCATCTCGTTATCGGTCGACCCCGCTCGCACTACAAACAGCACTCCATCGCACAAATCAGCCATCATACTGGCGTCGTGGACTGGCAGCGCGGGCGGCGTATCGATAATGATCCAGTCGAAAATGGGCGTCATCAGATCCAGCAGCTTTTTCATGCGGTCGTTCAACAGCAATTCGCTGGGGTTCGCTACTTCGCTTCCCGCCGGGATCAAGCACAGGTGTGCGTCGGATCCTTTTTGCACCGCTTTAAACTCGTCGACGTCGCCACGCAGGTAGTCGGATAGACCCGGACTTCTAGGTGCGCCCAACACTTGATGCAGGCGCGAGGCCCGCAAATCGGCGTCAATCAGCAGCACTCTCCGGTCCGGTTGTCTGACGATCGATTGCGCCAAATTTGCGGCCACGAAGGTCTTTCCTTCCGCCGGAACGCTGCTGGTCACAACCACTCGGCGAAGCGGACGTGCTCCTCCCAGCTGGTATAAGCGGGATCTTAGCGTGCGAAATCGCTCCGCCCCGACATGTCCGTCGTCTCCGCCCTCAAATACGCTCATTCGCGGATCGATTCTCCATGTAGGTAAGGCGCACTTCTGAATTAAGTCTTCGTAGCGAAAATAACCGAGCGAGTCCATGGGCACCGCATGCGACGCTTGCGGCCTTGGCATGACTTCTCTCAGAGGCAAGGCCACGGATGGCGAGTCCGCCACTTCCAGGAACGTCGGCTCTCCGCCAGCTGCCAGTTGCGCAGATCGCTCTTGCGCTGCTTTCTTCAGTGCTTCGTGGATACGGCTCATAGATTTCTATGTTGTCCTTTTTCTCTGCTTTCAGCCTTAGATTCGGGTTCCCGCCAGGGATAATCTATTTCCCTTGTTGGAATTCGGATGCGCTCTTCCAGCAGGCGCGACGTTCGGCACCAACGCCAGTACCGGAAGTTGCAGGCAAGTTTCCACGTCGCGTTCGGTATGCATCGAAGGGTCCAGCGCAGCGGTTAAATACAAAATTCCTAACCCCACGGCTAAGCCAGCTGCTGCCCCTACGCCGCCAAAGAGCGGAAGCTTGGGGAAGGATGGAGTCGTCGGTAAAGTCGGCGGATCCAACACGCGCAATAGTTCGCCTTGCTGCTGCCGATTCAAGGCTCGGCCCATCGCTGCTTGATCCCGGTGCTTCAGCAGTTCGTTGTAGCCTTCCAGTGCGGTTTGATAATTTCTCGTCAGTTCCTTATATTGCTGCTCGACTGCGGGCGAGGACTGTATTTTCCCCTGCAAGACCGCGATCTGCCCTTGTATCTGCGCTTGCCGTTTCGTAAGGTCGGCAATACTCAAATCATCCTGGCGCAATCTCGCGCGAAGCTGCTGCACCGCTGTCGGCTCAGTTCCCGGAGCCGGCCCGGAGGCTGATGCACTCCTCTCTTTTGGTGCGTCGGCCATGCGCTTCTTTAATTGTTCGATCTGAGCTTTAGTTTTTATGACGTCAGGGTGATCGGGTGTGTAGCGTGACAGTAGAACGCCTAATTGGTCCTGCAACGAACTAAGCTGCTGCTCCAGCGTCTCGCTAAGCGCATCGCCATTTTTTACGGCTTTCCAGCTGGCCAGTTGCGAAGCCAGAAGAGACTCGTTCACGGCTTTGTCCTGCTGCGCCCGGCTTACGGCTTGCGTGTGCGCGTCTAATTGAGAATTTAATGTAGTCAGTAGCCCCAAGTTGGCTTGTTCATTGTCGGGAAGCGAACCCATATACTTGTTCTTAAATTCAGCAAGTTTGGCATCTTGCTCGTCGAGCTTTCGCTTTGATTCCTCGAGCTGCTGGTCCAAAAACTCGGTCGTCAGAGTACCCTGCGTCTCTGTGTATTTCGCGCTCTCCTGCAGAAACATGGTCGTGACTTCGCTGCAAATCCGTTGCGCAGTCTGCGGGTCATCGAAGATCACATTGACATGAAAACCTGGAAATTGACGATTTGGTGTGCCCTGCATTGGTTCAAGCGGCGTTACTTCGATTGCCGATCTAAGCTTGGCAACCAATTCTTCCATATGTAGCGTTCCACGGTCCGAGGGATACAACCCAAACTTTTCAATGATTGGTTGTAGCCGTGAACGGCTCAATATCTGTTCCTGCATAGACGCCAGTCGCTGGTTGGTCTGTTCAGTAATTACTGGCTTTACCAAATCAGGCGAAACGGTGGGCTGGTCCACTAGCACAACGGTTTGGGAAGTGAACCGTTTTGGCAGCACCAGCGTGATAGCCAACGCGAGCGCTGCGCCCCCAATCACGGTCAGCGGCAATACCCACCAATGCTTCTTAAATACTCGTTTCGCTTCAGACTTGCTAATTTCGCCATTACGAATCATTCTTCAATCCTCGCCTGCCCCTGCATTTTCGAAAAAAAGCGCCGAGCGCCTCAAATCCGACCAGCGCAGTTTTCGACCTCCGCTGGCCGCTTCACACACTCCAATTTTGCATTCTAGGTTGCAACCCCGGTTCCACGTCTCCGGATACCGACAGGATCATCAAAGTATTTATAACTGGCTTGCTTTCTGTTACATATGGACACATCCGCATCTTCTCCCCTAGAAAAGCGCGCACCACGGTCAGTCGCCCAGTGGAACTATTGTACCAACCTTTTCCCTAATTTTGGCCCTTTCCTTCGCCCTGGCCAAGGTCTAGGCTTCTCGTTCGAGCGCTCATGCAGCTTCTTGCAGTTCGCGACCTTGACCCTGGCAGTTCGGTCTTGGAGAGCGTAAACTTGGCGATTCTTGAGATGGATAAGAATATCTAACCTATGTTCGCGTTAAGGACAATGCCCCGACAATTCCCGTTCAGAAAATCGCACATTGCGTTCTTTTCTCTTTTGCTGGCAATCGTTTTTTTGCCTTCTTGTTCGAGGGATCCCAACGTTCGCAAACAAAAATTCGTCGCGCAGGGCGATGCCTTCTTCAAGGAAGGCAAATATCCCGAAGCGCAAATCTCTTATTCGCGTGCGCTTCAAATCGACTCCCGTTACGTCGATGCTCTTTACAAGAGCGCTCTTTGTTATGAGCGGCTGGGAAACTGGAATGGCGCTTTCCAGGTGCTTCGCAGGACCGTAGATCTCGCTCCCGGCAACATGGACGCGCAATTTGATCTAGGCAAGATATATCTCGGCAGCGGCCATCCTCAAGAGGCCAAGGAACGCGCTTTGCTTGTATTACGCAGCAACCCCAAAAATGTCGACGCAGCGATTCTTCTTTCGAGTTCCGACGGCGCGCTTGGCAATCAGAAGCAAGCCTTGTCAGAGGCAGGCGATGCCGTAAGCCTCGATCCGAACCACTCCAGCTCGTATCTGAATCTTGCATTGCTACAACAAAAATGGGGCGCCTACAGCGAAGCTGAGGCCAGTTATCAGAAAGCGCAATCCACTGATCCTAATTCCGTTGAGCCACGAATGTATCTCGGCGCGTTCTACGAATCGCAGAAGCGCTTCGACGAAGCTCGCAAACAGTTTGAAGCTGCGATCCAATCGGCGCCCAAAAATCCCGCGCCTCGTAACGCGCTGGCAACTTTGTATTTCGCCCAGGGACAAATCGATCAGGCTGAAAAAGTTCTCGTCGATGCCAAAGCACAAATGGCCGATGTCCCCGCCGGATATCGCATGCTCGGCGATTTCTACATCGCACGCAACGATTCGCAAAAGGCCCTTGCTGAGTTCTCTTCCCTGGTGGCTAGTCACCCCAACGATCTCGCCGCCAAAAAGACCTACGTCCAACTTTTAGTCTTGGCGCACAAACTCGACCAGGCGATTCCCCTCAACGATTCGATTTTGAAGAATGGCCCCAATGACGCCGATGCTCTGATCCTCCGTGGACAAATTCAGATCCAACAAAAGAAGGCCGATGAGGCCATCGTCACCCTGCAAGACGCGGTGAAAGCTTCTCCGGACAACTCTGCTGGCCATTTACAGCTTGGGTATGCCTATCAACTGAAGGGCAATTTAAATCAGGCTGAAACGGAGTGGCGTAAAACAGTACAGTTGCAACCGGGATCCGCCGAAGGTTGGCGAGCGCTCGCTGCACTTGCTGGCCAGCGTCGCGACTGGAATGAACTTCAATCGATCGGCAGCCAGCTGATCAAAATCGCTCCCAATGCTCCAGAAGGATACGTCTATCATGCGACGGCTCGGGGAAATCAAGGCGATGTCGCATCTGCTGAAGCGGACCTCAATCGGCTGATTCAATCCGCGCCGCAGAGTCCGATTGGCTATATTCAACTCGGGCTTTTGCGTACACGACAAAAACGTTGGGCCGATGCTGATTCTCTTTTCCGCCATGCGCTGACCGCTGACCCCAGCTCATTCCCCGCGCAAGAAGCTCTTGCTAATCTAGACTTCCAGCGCGGTCAGCCCGCCGCCGCTATGGAGCGTCTTAAGGATCAGTTTCAAAAGTCTCCTGACAACGCAGGCCTGGCGTTTCTTCTCGGTCAGGCGCAACTCCGCAATTCCCAACCAGCCGATGCGGAACAATCCTTCGCTCGCGCCGCCGAGCTTTCTCCTGCGAACGCCGCACCGGTCATCGCTCTCGCCGGCGTTCAAGCTGCGCGTGGCGAAACCGATGCCGCCATCGCCAGCTACAAACGTGCGATTGCGCTCGCCCCTACCAACGCCCAACTGGTCGTCTCGCTTGGCACAGTCTACGAAGGCAAGGGCGATTGGGAGCTTGCCGAAAACACTTACCGGCAGGCGCTTTCCATTCAGTCGGACAATGCCTACGCGGCGAACAATCTCGCGTACTTGCTACTCGAGCATGGCGGAGACGTCAACGTTGCTTTGAGCCTGGCCCAGATTGGTCGCCGCGGTCTAGGCGACTCGGCCAATTCCGCCGATACTCTCGGATGGGCATACTTTCACACTGGTGCTTACTCGGTGGCCACCCCGCTCCTCGAAGAAGCAATCAAGAAAGCCCCGACCAATCCCGTCTATCGTTACCACTTGGGTATGATCTATCAAAAACTGAACAATCCGGCACAAGCGCGCGCTGCTTTCGAAGCCGCAATTAAAGCCAAACCCGACAGCCCCGCTGCTCAGGCCGCGCGCAAAGCGATAAGTGAGCTTGCCGGCACCTGACCCCTCTTCAGCCCTTTACAGGCGAAGCATTCCGGATTTCAATTAGTTAAGGCGAGGCGACCCGATGGCTGCTGATGTATCTCTAAGGCAAACTCTTCCAGCCGATATCGTTCCTCTCGGAACGCGCAATGGCATCGAAATGGCTATCGCGCGCCGCACCGAGAAAACACTTGGCAAAATCATTGCCAAACCCAATTCTCCCGACCTGATCGAAGGAGTAGGGATTGAACCGCTGCAGGTCTACCCAGACGACCGCGGCTTTTTTTGTGAGCTCGCCCGCCTCGGCAAAGGCCTCGCCGCAAAAATGCTTCCCGGCGGCCAGTGCCAGATCCAGGTTTCTTTGACGCTCACTTATCCCGGCACCATCAAGGCGATTCATTATCACTCCGAGCAAACCGATCTTTGGGCGCCCCTCTCCGGCATGGTGCAAGTCTTTCTCTACGACCTGCGCCGCAACTCCCGGACGTTCGGCGCCATCAATACAATTTTTACCGGCCGCTTCCAGCCCTGGGAAATTCTGATCCCTCCGGGTGTGGCCCACGGTTACAAAGCCCTCGGAGTCGAGCCCATCGAGCTCGTATATTTCACGGATCGCCATTACAACCCTGCCGATGAACTGCGCCTACCCTACGATCAGCCAGACATCGCCTACGACTGGGAAATCCAGCACAAGTAGCCATGCGCATCCTTGTCCTGGGTGCCCGCGGAATGCTCGGCACCGATCTTCTCAAAGAATGGCAATCCGATGACTTGATTCCCGCCAGCTCGGCCGAAACCGATATTCGTCATTTCGCCGAGGTGCAGAAACTGGTATTTAGAGTCCGCCCGGACTGGATCGTCCTCTGTGCCGCTTACACCGACGTGGACGGTTGCGAACGCAACCCCGAATTGGCTTTCGCGGTAAACGGGACGGGCGTTGAGAATGTCGCTCGGGCGGCCCAGTCTATCGCCGCTCGCATATTTCTTGTCAGCACCGACTACGTCTTCGATGGTATGAGCAATCGCCCGTATGAGATTGACGATCCGATTGCTCCCTTAAACGTATATGGCGCCTCGAAAGCAGCGGGCGAGGCCGCGCTGCGCAATTCTACCTCCGCGTGGTGCATTGGCCGCACTTCGTGGCTATTCGGAGTTCACGGCCCATCCTTCCCGCAAAAAATTCTACAAGCCGCCGAAACCCGCCCGGAGCTCTCCGTAGTGAACGATCAAGTGGGATCGCCTACCTACACTCGCGATCTTGCCTGGGCCATTCGTGATTTAGTGCGCAAGGATGCGCGTGGAACCACGCACATAACTAACGAAGGGATCTGTTCCTGGTTCGATTTTGCTCGCGAAATCCTGCTGCAGTCTGGCCGTCCATCCGTTCCGGTTGTGCCGATTACTACCGATCAATCCGCTCGCCCTGCCCGCCGCCCAAACTATTCCGTACTGTCGCCTGCCAGCCTTCACGCCTACGGCGTGCGTCTGCGCCCCTGGCAGGAGGCTTTGCGGGCCTTCCTAGAGGAGCGCAGCAGCATCGTTATCTCTTAAGGGACAATCGCGGTCACTTCGTTCGAATAGACGCTCTCGGTTCCGCTCGAATCCACCGCCGTCGCCACGTAGTAGTAAGTATGCCCGCTCTGTACGCTCGAATCGGCGTAGCTCACTCCCCCGACCGGCGATCCAGTCACCTTTGCGTACGAACTCCCGCTCACCGTACTGCGATACACGTTGTAGCCGGTCACCGAAGAACTGCTCGCGCCCCAGTTCAACGCCACCGAATGCGGCACGACTGGCGCAACCCCAGTACCAGTCAACGCGACGCTCGAAGTCGACCCGGTCGCGTTGCTTAATATTTTCACGCTGCCGGTCGTTGTACCCGCCGTCGACGGCGCAAATTGTACGCTCACCGCAGTGCTCTGGCTTGGCGACAGTGTCACCGCTCCCGCGCCACTCGCGATCGAATACCCAGTCCCCGCCGCGGTGATTCCCGAAATCGCTACGTTGGAGTTGCCGGTGTTGGTGACTGTAAACCCTTGCGCCGCCGAACTTCCGTCTGTCACGCTGCCAAAGCTTAGGCTGCCAGGGTTCACGCTGATCGTGTACGACGCCGCCACGCCCGTGGCGCTTAGTGCAAGCGTCGCCGGAGAATTTGGCGCATTGCTGACAATCGATACCGCGCCGCTTACGCTTCCCGTCGATTGCGGCGTGTACTGCACGTTGAAATTTCCGCTCTGGCCAGGTGTGAGCGTCATTGGCAGCGCCAATCCGGTCAAACTGAAGCCTGCTCCGGTCACCGTCGCTTGTGAAACCGTCAAGTTCGCCGTACCGCTATTCCTAAGCTGCACGGTCTGCGAGTTTGTGCTTGCTGTTGCCACCGAGGCAAAGCTGACGCTCGCCGGCGTCAGGCTCAATCCTGCAGTCACTTGCGTACCGGTCACAGCTGCTACCGCGGTCACCCCATCGTTATTCGTCACCGTCACGCTGCCACTTGTCGTGCCGCTGGTGGTCGGAGCAAACTTCACAGCTAACGTTACGCTCTGTGAAGGCGCAAGCGTTAACGGCGTTCCCACTCCGCTGACTGAAATCCCGGTCCCGCCTGCGGCGACCTGCGTCACCGTCACGCTGGAGTTTCCCGTGTTCGAGAGCAGTATGTTTTGCGTTGTGCTGCTTCCCGCGTTCACGTTGCCAAAGTTCACGCTCGTCGGTGAAAGAGACATGGTGTAATTTGCCGCGACCGCAGTTCCGTTCAACGTCACCGTTGCTGTTGCATTCTGCGCGTTGCTGGTTATGGTAATTGCGCCTGTCGCAGTTCCGGCCGCCGCCGGCGCGAAGGTCGCTTGCAGCGCCATGGACTCTCCTGCCGATAACGTCACCGGCGCGGCCACACCACTTACGCTGAATGCTCCGCCAGTTACTGCGATTTGCTTGATTTGCACATCGCTGGTGCCGTAATTCTTCAGTGTCACCGCTTGCGTAGCATTTCCATTCACCAGCACCTTCCCGAAATTCAGTGCGGTCGCGCTCAATGAGAGCTGCGATGCTCCGGCCGATCCTCCCTTGAGCTTTACCCTCGTCGAAGATCCCCCGTGTGCGGTCATCGCTGTCAGCGTCCCCGATTTCGATCCCGTGGTCGTGCTGCTGAATACCACCTGAAATCTTGCCGACTGGCCTGGCCCGATCGCCAAGGGGGTCGAAAGTCCCGTAGTCGCGAATTCAAGGGCAGTCGACGCCAATTGCATAATCGTCACCGTATCTTTTCCGGTATTCGTGAGCACCGCTGTCTGCGTCGCCTTTTGTCCGAGAACCACGTTGGGAAAGGTAATGTCGGACGGCGAGATCTGCACCGCCGCTTGCGGCGTGGGACTTGCATTCGACGTATTCGCTAATCCTGCGCAACCGCTCAATACAGTTCCCGCGCACGCCACCATCGCAAATATCGCTGTAATCCCCCATCCCCGTTGCTTCGTCGCTCCGAACTCTTCTGCCCCGTTTGTCTTCGCCGCGTTCACGCTTGCCATCTCGTCCCCCCGGATCTTTCGTTCCGTGAGGCAGACTACGGCGTGGACACGCGTAAGAAATACTGGTTAGACGTTCAAATAAGGGACAGGCGTGTCCCTGTCCCGGCGAACATCACTTGCTTCCAGTACCTTTTTTGGTGTTTTCTTTCGAGCAGCCTGCGGGGATTTTTAAGCGACGGCCCGGTTCGGATGGACAGGTAGCTGTACGGCCGGTCAGCTTTGCTTGATATTTAAAATGTTACTTTGCTGTGAAATAAGAAGAGAGAATGCGGCTAGTGGAGCAGCTACGCTGACGCCGGCGTGCTTCCGCCACGTACTTGGCTCGCCGGGCGCTTCACAATCAGTCCTGCGTCGCGAATCTTGTAAATCAAAGCGCGGTAGCTGATCTTCAGTTCTTGCGCAGCCTTTCGCCGGTTCCAGTGATTGGCCCTAAGCGCTTCGATAATTGCGTTTCGTTCCATCTCGCGTATCGCTTCTTTCGCGATCGCTTTTAAAGACATCGCACCCTGCGATGCATTTCGGCCGCTGGGCAAAGGCGGCCTGGCGCGAGTCGCTTCTCGCTGCATGAGCCCCTCGGAACCAACAACAATATAGCGTGCGATGCAGTTGGAAAGTTCTCGCAAATTGCCCGGCCAGGTTAAATTCTGCAGATAGCTCAAGAGCTCTGGTCCAAAGGGTTCGCACTCTTTTTCGAATTGTTTGGAATGAAGCCTCCGGAAATATTCGGCCAGTTGCGGGATATCTTCCCTCCGGTCTGCCAATCGTGGCATCTCTATCTTTAGTACGTTAATCCGATAATACAGGTCTGCTCGAAAACGTCCGGCGGCAATCTCATCTTCCAAATGTCTTCCGGTTGCGCAGATCACTCTGGTCTCAACGGTTCGCTCGTTCTGATCGCCGAGCCTGGAAAAAAAACCATCCTGGAGGAAGTGCAAAAGCTTGCTCTGTAGGCTCAAGTCGAGATCAGCAATTTCATCCAGAAAGAGCGTGCCCTGATGCGCCATTTCTACGCGGCCCGGTTTGGACGCGTTTGCTCCCGTAAACGCACCCTTCTCATGGCCGAACAACTCGCTCTCGAGCAGGCTCCCCGGGATCGCGGCGCAATTTACCTTTACGAACTCCCCGCTGGCATACCTGGAGTTTGCATGCAGCCAGCGCGCCAGGACTTCTTTTCCCGTACCGCCATCTCCCAGCAGCAGCACCGCCACGTCGGTTCGGCAGATCTTCAGCGCCTTCTGTCTGACCTCTTCCATCGCGCGCGACGTACCGAACACCACGTCGTCAGCCGGCAGGCCGCCCGGCCCTTCGATCCTCGCCAATTTTGCCGCAGCTCTGGTCGCCATGGTTTGAACGCAACGCTCTCTCACCCCAAGAGATTGCACTCTGCGCGCCACGCCCGCGCACACTCGAAGGCAAAGCCTGCAGGAACCCTGAACTACCTAACTAACTTATTTTGTGTCGGATACGTGGTTCAAAACGAAGGGGTAATAGTACTGATGGCTCAGTCCAATAGCCCACTCGGTTCATTGTAAGAGAAAGAATCTGCCGCACGGGAGAAGTGCGCTTCCTGTCGGTGGTGTTAAAGCGATTGGCCCGGTTTATCTTCTGAGCGGTTTATCTTCTGATTGTGAACGCCGCTTAACCAATGCCCGCTACCGGCGTCGTCGCCTCTTACCTTTTACTTCTAACTCGCTGCGCCGCGCATAATGTCATAACGTTCTATGACTGCCGCCACGCCTTGCCGTTCGTTTCCGTCTTCCAGACGCGACTCCACGCGGACGATCTTGCCCGACGCTTTGACCAGCACTTCGTCTCCATTCGTCATCTCGCGCGGAAGCGTCAACATAATGTCCAAATTCGATCCAGCTCGTACGTCAAAATCAATTACAAAATATAGACCCCGGGTAGAGATGTCCCGGGTTCTTCCGCTTTGCGTTTCCGCCAATCCTTGCGCCGGAATTCTTACCATCACCGGAAGCGATAGATCGTAGCGGCGTGCGCCGCGACGTTCAGACATTACGCTCATCATGCACTACCACCTGAGTTCGCGGACAGCTGCCCCAATAGCTCGCGACCCTTTCGCACTGAGTTTGCCAGTGAATAGCTTTGATTACTATTTCTGAATCTTTTATGATCCGCGCTCGGTGCCCTGAAAAGCAACAGCCACACTTCCGGCCCAGGCGCTTGCCCCCCGGAGAGGATCCCTCTAGCTTCTTCTATCTGCTCCAGATCCGAACCTTAGTTTAAAGCTGCCAGCGTGACCCCGCACGGGCTATTCGGATGTAGCTGTGGGGACCGCAACGCTTTCCTTGTTCGGCGTCGCGTTCGCAGTTCGGCGGCTCCGCGGCGTATCCAAATTGAATTGCCGCATCTTATATAACAGCGCCTTATAACTGATTCCCAGCATCTTTGCCGCGTCTTTGCGGCACCAGCGCGTTTTTTCCAAGGCGTCGGCAATCGCCTCCATCTCCGCTTCATCCTTCAATCCGCGAACCAGCGCCTTTAGCCCCTGTTCTCTCGGCACGGTCACTTCCTGCCGCGGAGAAGTTCTCTGCCGCGTCGCAGACATCTCCACCAATTCCCGCAAGCTTCCTTCATCATCTTCCAGGATCACATAGCGCTTCACAAAGTTTTCCAGCTCGCGCAGGTTGCCGGGCCATGGATAATTCAACGCTGCATCCAGCAGGTGTTTGGACGGCTGCATCGCCTCTTTGCCAAACTTTTCGCTGTACTTGTCCAGGAAATGCCGGAACAGCAGCGGAATTTCCGCTGTTCGTTCGCGCAGCGGCGGCACCAGAATCGATAGCACGTTCAATCTGTAGTATAGATCCTCGCGGAACCGTCCGGTCTTCATGGCCTCGTGCACGTCGACGTTAGTGGCAGCCAGTACCCGCACGTCGGTTTCAATCAAGTGCCGTCCGCCCAGCCGCGAATATTGATGATCCTGCAAAACGTGCAGCAATTTTGCCTGCAAGTGGGTGCTCATCTCCGCAATCTCATCGAGAAAGATCGTGCCCTTGTTTGCCATCTCAAATTTCCCGGGCTTCGATCGCACCGCACCGGTGAACGCCCCTTGCTCAAACCCGAAAAGTTCCGACTCCAGCAGCTCTCCCGGCAATGCGGCGCAGTTCACTTTTATGAACGGCTGATTCCTGCGTTTCGAGCGCAGATGAATCATGCGCGCCACCACTTCTTTGCCAACTCCGCTCTCCCCGCACACGAATACCGGCACGTCCACCGGCGCAATCTGTAAAATCTGCTGGCGGATCCGCACCATCTGCGGACTGGCCGCGAGGAAACTCAAATCTTCCGTGACTTGATCGCAATAATCGCGCAGCACCTGGTTCTCAGTGACCAGTTCCTTCTTTTGCCGCGATTTCAGCATTGCGGCATCCAACTCGGATTTCTCGAACGGCTTGGTCAGATAATCGTGTGCGCCGATTCGAATCGCCTCCACCACGGTTCCCACTTCGTTCGAGCACGAGAGCATGATCACATTCAGCGTGCGATCCATCTGCATCAGCTCTTTCAGCGTATCGAGTCCGTTCATTTCGGGCATCAGCACGTCCAGAATCACCAGGTCCGGTCGCTTACCCTCGCTGATCTGCTTGATCGCTTCTCGACCGCTGCTCAGTGTCTCGACTTCGAATCCGTCCACTTCCAGCAGCGTTTGCAGATACTTTCGAATGCTCGGTTCATCATCTACTACCAGAACCTTCTCTTTGACGGCCATTGCAGTGGTCCTTTCGCCAAGCCTCGGAAAAAATCGCGTCAACTCTGCTCGATCGGCAGCAAAAATCGGAACGTGCTCCCCTTCTTCGCTTCGCTTTCCACCCAGATTTTCCCGCGATGCGCCTGCACCAGCCTTTTGGCAATGGCCAGCCCCAAACCCATCCCGGAAGTGTTCCGATCCACTCTCACGAAATCTTCAAAAATCTCCTGATGGTGTTCCGGCGGGATGCCCGCTCCGGTATCAGTCACGCTGATTTCCACACTATTCGGCCGCGGCAGCCGAAAACGGCGCCGTTCCTGGCTTGGCGCCGCATCCGCTACGCGCCTCTCCCAGAAATGCGGCTTGGCGATCAACGTCACGTTTCCGCCCGGCGGCGTGTGTTTCAGCGAATTGTCCAGCAGGTTCGCCGCAGCCTGCTGCACTTTTTGATAGTCGAACCGAAATGTCGGTATCGAAGGATCCAGCTGCACCTCCAGCTTTACGCCTTTTCTCTGGAATGTCTCGGCCCAGCGTTTTGCCATCTCATCCAGGCAATCTTGCAAATCATTCTCGCGCAGCTGCAACACCAGCTTTCCGCTTTCCAGGGCGGAATAATTCAGGAACATCGAAACCAGCCGCACCAGCCGCTCGCAGCTTTCCTTCGATTCCTCTAAAATGTCCTTCTGTTTTTCGGTCAGGCGGCCCAACGATCCAGCCAGCAGCAAATCGTAATATCCCTTGATCACCGCCAGTGGCGTCTTCAACTCGTGCGCAGCGGAAGCCAGGAACACGGTTTTTTGCCGGTTTACTTCCTGCAGCTTCAAATACGCTGCCAGCAGGTTGCGGTAGGTAATCTCTCGCTCTTGCAGCAACTCTTGTACCGTAAGTTGCGTCGCGCTATCCGCGGCCGCGCCGTCCACGCCTTTATCCTTAATTTGCACTACCAGCCACTCTGCCTCCGCAGTCAGCCGGAATCGCGCTATTTTTCGATTCTCGGAGCCGGGAAGTTCCCGTTCCGCCCAGGCTCTTCCCGTCGCCAACTCGTCCAGAATTTCGACGCCACTGGCGCGAAACAGGTTCTCAAAAATATTTACTGTCTGATTACTTAACGGATCATAGACGCCAAGAACCGCCTTGGCCGCGCCATTCGCCGCCAGCAGCAGGCCGCTGCGATCCGCCACCATCACCGGCGCTTCGATCCCTTCAATGATTCCTCGAAATGAATCAACCGTTAGCA
>WNFO01000326.1_pt1 | contig 57168 bp, 58 predicted proteins | sample 5400251 | NCBI WGS metagenome assembly WNFO01 (sample SAMN13153354, study PRJNA577476) | soil metagenome | isolation source: 100 cm saprolite under Madrone tree | place: USA:California | collected 2016-06-14 | reverse complement strand
ACGATATGAAGTTCCTTGCGGAAGGACGCGCGAAGCAGCTTCGCGAGCATTCCAATTTCCCGAATGCCGGCGTGTACGATCCGCAAGGCGTTGGCGGCACCGGCGTAATCTATGTTCTGCATGACGCCACGAAGCCGGAGATTTACGGCGGATTGCCAAGCGATCCGCACGTTCCCTGGACGGTGAAGCTGTGGAAGGGGCCGCTGAAGTGGCTCGGCAACGTCGCCATGGTGGGCGGATTGATTGGCCTCGTCGTGCACTATTTGCGGTTCGGCCCGAAGGCCCACGAGGATGAGGACATCCATCCGGGAGGAGCAAAATCGTGAGCACTTCTGAACAAGTCGTTCCTCCAGGGCACATCCTCCGGTACACGCTGAAAGAGAGATTGACGCATTGGGTGGCGGCGGGGGCGTACATCTACCTGCTTCTGACCGGGCTGGCCTTCTGGTCGCCGTGGCTGTTCTGGGTGGCGGTGACTCTGGGCGGCGCGCCCGTTTCGAGAATGCTGCATCCGTGGGCTGGACTGATTTTTTTCGCCGCGGTTTGGAATATGTATTTGATGTGGTGGCCGCAGATGCGCCACACCGATGTGGACAAAGCGTGGTGGAAAGCGGTCAGGTACTACAGCACGAATCAAGATGACAAGATGCCGCCGGCGGGCCGTTACAACGCCGGACAGAAATTCCTCTTCTGGGGATTTTTCTGGGGCGCCGTAGCGTTGCTTGCCAGTGGCGTCGTGCTGTGGTTCCCGGAATACATTCCGTGGAATCTTCGCTTCTTGCGATACATCGCTGTCATCATTCACCCCGCTGCGGCGCTCTTCACCATTGGGCTGTTCCTGATCCACATTTATATGGGCGTGTTTGCCGAGCGCGGAGCATTTGGCTCGGTCATTCGCGGCGATGTTTCGATCGCGTTTGCCAAGCGTTACCATCCCGGCTGGTACAAAGAGATCGTCGGCGGATCGACCACCACGCCCCGCAAATGACCGCCACACAAACCGGTGCGACCGAGTACGACGCGCGAATCCAGCGAGCCGAGCGGCTCGCCACGCAACACGCGTTCGCCGCTGAGTTTCTCAATTTCTACAGGCGCGTCGCAGCGTTCCAAAAAACGCTTCGCGCCAGCATCGCGGCTTCGAACGGAGCGAAATCGCGCGGCGCGCTCTCGGCCGAGCTGCGGGATCCGCTCGACCTCACCGTGCTCCTACCCCACTTCCGCGGCTTTCTTTCCACCATCGAACAGCATGCTCCGGCAGCGCTGCGGAACGCCGCACATCAAATGGCGCTGCTTCCGTCGGATTCCTGGATTGCAAGCCTCGAAGCCTACTGGGAACATGCCGGCAATTTCGACCAGCAAGTCGGAGCGTTCGCGCAGTTCCTTGCGCGAGCGTTTCTGCAGCCGTATGCCGAGTTTCGCGCCGCGCTGATGCCGAGGGCTCCCATGGTTGTGACCGTGCGAGTTTGCCCCCTGTGCGGCGCGCGGCCGCTCATGGGTGTGCTGCGAGTGGAAGGCGACAGCGGGAAACGGTTCTTGCTCTGTTCGTTTTGCTCCCAGGAATGGGAATTTCGCCGGATTCATTGCCCCACGTGCGGCGAACAAGCCGAAGGCAAGCTACCCGTCTATGTTGCGGAGCAGTTGCCCCACATTCGCGTCGAAGCCTGCGATACCTGCAAGTTCTATCTCCAGACCGTCGACCTGACAAAAGACGGCCACGCCATCCCGCTCGTCGATGACCTCGCCGCCATTCCACTGACGCTCTGGGCCCAAGAGCACGGCTACTCCCGCATCCAACCCAATCTCCTGGGAACATAGCAGGGATGAGGTTGTGGCAGAGTCAGACGTAGTCCGCTACTGTGGAACGTCGATGTTGGAGATGAACAAGCCCAGAACCTTAGCTTTACTATGCGCAAGCATGTTTCTGTGTGCGTGCGTCGACCATACCAAGCAAACCGAGGCACGGATGAAAAGTGAATCCACACAGAAGATTACGGCGCTCACCGAGGCCGATCAAGAGCGGCTACAAGATCAGCGAGCAGTCATTGAAAAATTTCTTCCTGATGAAAGCTCCCGGCAGAATTACAAAAAGGCTGCAGGCAAGCTCGGTATAATTCGAGCCATTCTTGACAGAAACCTATTCAAACCGACCCAAACTTACGAACTCCAATGTCTAGGAATTGTTCTCGGAGACGTTTTTGTCCAGGAGCTAAAGATGGAATGGGTGATGGTGGAAGATGAGCACGGCCGCGATCCTGCCGTGCGATTACCCAGAACAAGCATAATCCTGTTCCCACTCACCATGATCTCAAAGCCCATCGTGGCCGCAAAAGTGGAAGAAATGCAACGGCAGGGCTATTAGGCGGTCGCGCGTGCCGGGACTCTCCCTCCACCATTTCCCCCGCCACCAGTGAACTCTACCCCTTTGTTTTCTTTCTCTTACGCGCCCATTCGAACGGCTTCGCAACTTGTTCTATTTAAATACTTTATATTTTAATGGACAAATATATTAATATATGCTACATGTGTCGTGAAGTCGCGACTCCACTGCCGCCAAGGTAGCCCTCGCTCCTCCTGTGTTTCTCCGATTTCAACTCTTGACTCTTATTCGGGGATACCGATCCCGTCGGGCCTCTTAAACCTCCTTCTCTTCAAACATTCCAACCTTCAAACCTGCAAACCTCCCAACGTTCTTCGACCTATCTCCTTTACTTCCTTATCCTTGCGCACTCTGCGCACTCTTTTGCGCGCAACAAAATCTCATCTCCTTTGTTTTCAAATGCTGCCGTACTCTTTGGCAAAAACCACCGGGGGTGGGGGTACCCCCACTCTTTCCTCGAGGAAAAAAATGAAACCAAAAACTGCTAATCCCGTCGTTCCAATGGCCCGTTGTACCCATCACACCGCCACAGGCCGCCGCTGCCGTCTTTCCGTTTCTGACGCGCACTCCAGCCTCTGTCGCCAGCATCGCGCCGAACAAATCCAGGAGCAAGCCGCCGATCACCACCTTCAGCTCGTCCGCAATTTCGAAGGCTTCCAAACCGCCCAGGGCATCAACCATTCCCTGAAGCACCTCTACGAACTCCTGGCCCAGAACCGCATCTCGCCCCGCCGTGCCGCCGTTCTCTCCTATATCAGTAGTCTGCTTCTGCGCACCTGCCCCAAATCGACGCCGACAACGCCGCCGGAATCATCGATCCCACCAAACCCAAGCCCATAAGCATTCCCGTCCCAGACCAAGTCATTGACTCCGACGCGGACTCTGAACTCGATCCCGCTCCAGAGCCACACACCGCTTCTTCTACGACCCCGCACAAGCCTCGGGCTTCCGACTCCGCCAATACTTGGGATCCCGCGATCCCCGAGCCCGACCTCAAGAAGAAACCCTCATGAGTGCCGGCTCTTGCGGAATGGTTGCATTCGGCTATCTCTTTGCGGCAAGCTACCGGACGCTGTTGAGGAGCTCAGATGCGTCATTCCTTTGCATGCTTCACCCTAGCTTTGACTTTTTGCTGTGCTGGCGCCCGAGGTCAGTCCACCTCGCCGTCACCGGCGTCACTCACCGTCATCCGCGCAGGGACGTTGATTGACGGGGTCAGCGAAACGCCGAAGAAGAACCAGCTCATTTTTGTGCGGGGCGAGCACATTGAAAAAGTGACGGAAGGCTCGGCGGCGATTCCCGCCGGGACGAAGGTGATCGATCTTTCCGGCGCGACGGTGCTGCCGGGGCTGATCGATTCGCACACGCATATTTTTCTCTGGGGCGAGGATCCCGCAAAGGGCGGGTACGACGCGAATATTTTGAAAGCAGGGATTGCGCTGCGAGCGGCGCGCGCCACGTATGCGGCGCGCCGGGCGCTGGAGCAGGGTTTTACCACGCTGCGCGATGTGGAGACGGAAGGCGCAGGGTACGGCGACGTCGAAATCAAGCAGGCGATTGAAGAGGGGACGATTTCCGGACCAAGACTGTTTTGCGCCACGCGCGCAATCTCAACGACAGGCGGATACAACCTGGAAGGCTATGCGCCCGAACTGGAGATGCCCAAAGGCGCCCAGCTTGTCGACGGCCCGGTGGAAGCCCGGAAGGCCGCGCGGCAGCAACTGGAGCACGGCGCCGACTGGATCAAGGTGTACATGACCCACCGCTCGTGGGTGGACAAGCAAGGAAACCTGGTTTCGCAGCCGACGCTGACCGTGGAAGAGTTGCAGGCCATCGTGGACGAGGCGCATGGGTGGCAGAAGAAAGTGGCCTGTCACGCGTACAACGGAATTGGGTTGCAGCGGGCGCTGGATGGCAAATGCGATTCGATCGAGCACGGATTGGAAATCACGGATGCGCAGATTGCGCAAATGCAGCGCCAGGGAACCTGGTATTGCCCGACCATTTCGCCGTACTACGGGGATTGGGCGCCCGCGGACACTCCAGCGGGAAAGCGCGATCGCGCCCGGGCCGCAGTCCACGAAATTAGTTTCAAGAAGGCGCTGCAGGCGCACCTGAAAGTTGTGTTTGGGACGGACATAGGCGGGATCCCCTGGACCGAGCCGATGGCGCAGGAATTTCGACAAATGGTAAGGCTAGGGATGGCGCCGATGGACGCGATTCAATCGGCGACGTCCCGCGCCGCGGAGATGCTGGACATGAAGGGAGAAATCGGCGTCATTGCCCCTGGTGCATACGCGGAAGTGATCGCCGTGTCAGCAGATCCCCTGAAAGATGTTGGAGAATTGGAGCATGTGCGATTTGTGATGCACAACGGATCCATCTTCAAGAACGAGATCGCGAAGTAGCAAGAAGTCATCCTCTAAAGGGTTTGTAGGTCGGAGCTTCAGCTCCGACATCGTAGAGTCCTAAGAACGGGGCTTTAGCCCCTGAGGAGAGAAGAGCAAACTGCCAGACCATTTATGAGTTGGTATGGATTCAACTTGCCAGGTGGAGCCAAGAGTCAGGCGTCGACGCGGACGCCCTTCCAGAAGGCGATGCGGTCTTTGATTTCGGCGGCGGCGGGCTTGGGTTCGGGGTAATACCAGGCGGCGTTGTCGTTGCGGATACCGTTCACTTCGATGTGGTAGTAGTGGGCGGTCCCCTTCCAGGGACAAATCGTCGTGTGGTTGCTGGGTTTCAAGTTTTCTTTTTTGACGGCCTCCGGCGGAAAATACTGGTTGCCTTCGACAACGACGGTGGCGTTGCTTTCAGCGATCACTTTTCCGCCCCAGGATGCTTTTGCCATTTTTCTCGCGCCTCCGCCGCCGGGAGATTGCCGGCAATCAAGATATCGCCGAGCCGATGAAGTTGTCCAAAAGCTTGGATGCGCCAACAACGCTGATCGGTTCAGAAATGGTTACAGCCCTTTGCTACAATCGGGCAACACAAGGGGGGAACGATGACCGAACAAAATTTTGCAAATCATGGACGCTATGTTCCTTTGTTCCATTTTTTTGTGCTCCCGGTGCTGCTCATTAACTTTGGGACCCAAATGTACTGGTGGATCAAACTTGAATTTCCTCTGGCTCGTCTCATCTCGGCATTGGTGGCGGCCGCGTTACTCCTTGGCGTGCTGTACGCGAGAATGTTTGCGCTGGCGGTGCAGGACCGCGTCATTCGTTTGGAAGAGCGGCTGCGTTACGAGCGGATGCTGCCCGCGGACCTGCAGGCAAGGTGTGCCGAGCTGACTATCAATCAAATCGTAGCGCTGCGGTTTGCGTGTGACGCGGAGTTGCCGGTGCTGACGAGAAAAGTTCTGGACGAAAAGCTGACGAAACGCAAGGCCATCAAGCAACTGATCAAAACGTGGAAGTCGGATTATCAGCGCGCTTGACGGCTGGCCTCCTAGAAGATACTGCGGATGACGCCACCCTCGGCGCGGACCGCGGAGCCGTTGATCGAGACCGCCTGCGCGCTGGCGACGAACGCAACGACGGCGGCAACTTCTTCGGGCGTCTCAAAACGCTTGAGAAGCGAAGAAGGGCGGACCGTCGAAAAAAACTGTTTTTCGATTTCGGCTTTCGTGACGCCCTGCTGTTTGGCCATGTCTTCCACGAGCCCCCCAACGCCTTCCGAGGCTGTTGGGCCGGCAAGAATGGAGTTCACGGTAACGCCGGTGCCGGTGGCGGATTCCGCGATTCCCCGCGCGATAGCCACCTGGGCGGTCTTGGTCATGCCATAGTGAATCATCTCCGCGGGAATATGCTGAGCCGATTCGCTCGAAATGAAAATGACGCGCCCCCACTTTTTCTTCAGCATGCCGGGAAGAAAGTGGCGCGAAAGACGGACGCCGCTGAGCACGTTCACTTCGAAGAAGCGCAGCCAATCGGAGTCCGGAATTTCGAGGAACGGTTTGGCTTCGAAAATTCCCAGGTTGTTCACCACAATGTCGGCTTCCGGAACTTTTTTCAGAAAAGCCTCGACGCCCGCGTGAGTGCCAAGGTCCGCGGCGACGCCGCGCAACTGCGCGCCTGCAACGCGCTTGGCAATCTGTTCCTTCGCTGAATTCACGCGCGCTTCGGTGCGTCCATTGATAACGACTTGCGCGCCCTCTGCTGCCAACGCAGCCGCGATGGCAAAGCCGATGCCGGCGGTCGAACCGGACACGACGGCTGTCTTCCCTTTAATTCCCAGGTCCATGCTTTCCTCTCTTTGTGAGGATGTTTGTTACCGAGCGGTGGCCAGCGCGGCAGCGCCTTCGATTTCGTTGATTTCGTCGGCGGTGAGTTTCAGTTCGCCGGCGCGCATGACGCCTTCGGCTTGCTTCGCGTTGCGCGCGCCGACGATGGCGGCAGTCACTGCAGGATGGCGCAACGTCCACGCGATAGCGACTTCACCGGGAGTGCGACCGTGACGCGCGCCGACTTGGCGAAGGCGTTCGACGAGTTCCAGATTTTTTGAAAGACGCGGCTCGCGGAACTCCGAATTGCGGCTGCGAAAATCATCGGCAGGCAGAGCGGCGGCGCGTTCGCGAGTCATGGCGCCGGTGAGCAGGCCGGAAGCCATGGGAGCGTAGCTGATCACACCAATTCCCTGCTTTTCGCAATAAGGAAGAATCTCGGCTTCGATTTGCCGGCGAATGATGGAGTAGGGCGGCTGCAAAGAAGTGACCGGAGCGATTTTTTCGGCGCGCTTGATTTGAGTCACGTTGAAATTCGAAACGCCGATCCAGCGGACTTTGCCTTCGGATTTCAGGGCCGCAAGTGTTTGCCAGGCTTCCTCGACGCCGGGTTTGCCGTCGTCTGGGGGCCAGTGCATTTGGTAGAGATCGATGGTTTCCACTTGCAAGCGGCGGAGGCTGTCTTCGCATTCGCGGCGAACGGATTCGGCGCTGAATTCCTTGTAAACCTTGCCTTTTTCGTTCCAGCGTAAAATGCACTTGGTGAAAACGTAAGGACGCGGGCCGCGCCATTCCTTCAGGGCGCGAGCGACGACTTCTTCGGAGTGACCGAGGCCGTAGACAGCAGCGGTGTCAATCCAATTGACGCTCAGCTCCAGCGCGCGATGAATCGCGGCGATAGAGTCGGTGTCGTCCTGCGCTCCCCAGGCGAATTCCCAGCCAGAACCGCCGATGGCCCAGGCGCCAAAACCGACAGGCGTGATTTTGAGACTGGAGTTTCCCAGTTTTCGCGTTTCCATTCGAATCCTCTTGCCGAGACGCGCGAGGCAACTGCCGCCGCGGCGAATCTGGTTATTTTATCTTCTACCAGTTTGATGAGATTCCCTCGAAAAAAGATAGAGAAAAAAGTTCGTGAGCGCGAGGGCAGGAAAACTGAGAAAAACACTTAATTGGCGATGACGGCGGCGTCCAGCGAAGCAGTTTCGCCGTCAGGATTGGTGAGAGTGATTTGCTGGGGACCGGGCGCGAGAGCGGGAGTTACGACGAGAAGCGTGTTCGAATCCTTGAAGGAGACGCTGGCAGACTTTCCGTTGATAGTAACAGTGGTGGCGCTCTGGAAGCCGCTGCCGCGGATGGTGACAGTGGCGCCACCAGTTGCGGAAACCGTGGAAGGCGTGATGGTGCCGATTCCCAAGGGAACGGCAGCAAGCTGAACAACCGTTACGGTGGCGCCCTGGCGTGTGCCGTCCGCGGAAGTAATGGCGAAGAGACGCTGGCCATTTTCGTCCGTGGCAAGAAAGCCGCCATGGAGGCCGTCGACATCGGTCATGAACTGCTGAGGCAGAAGAATTCGCAAGCGGAGGACGCCCGAGTGCACGTCGAGGATGTCTATGCCGCCCCTTACTCCGGGCTCGCGGGCGCACCCGTGAGAAACGGTTGATAGATCAACGCGCCGGAAGGATGGAGAGCAACACCGGGCACCAGCATGCTTCCCGGTATTTGCGCAAGCTCGGCCAGAGCGGGAACGGAAGTGAGAGAAAGATCCGCGGCGCGGATTTCGGTTGTGCCATTCGACTGGAAGGCGAACATGCCCGCCATCGGACGCGGCTCCCAGATCCGTGGCTGAGGCATCGGCCGCAGAAGTGAGAAACTGATTCGGGGCGCTGGCGTTCCACACGGCGACAGGACCGCCGGGAACGGCGCCGAAGGTCACAAAAACGCGATCGCCCGCTGCGCTGCCTTGAACAAGTGGAGCGCCGGTGATGCTACGGACCTCCGGCTGGGGAGCAGGCTGAATGGTTGGCGGGCTCGCCGTCAAGTTCATTTGCGCCAGGCAAGTCGAACACGCCCCCGAAGAACCGCCTTCGCCGGTGAGGCCGACGAAGACGGTTTGCGTGCTTGTCGCGGCAACGCGCGCGGGGCCTGAGTTTGTGAAGCCGGGGACTCCGCCAACGGGCACGATGGTGGCGGTTCCAGCGACCAGGTCGAAGAGATAGATACTTTGGGAACCGAAATCGGCGACGACGAGTTGAGAACCATCGGGAGTCAGAGCCGCACCGCGCAATGCGGCAGTGGGAAGAGGACCGCTGGAAGGCTGGAGCTGCATAAAATATATGTTTTGCTGGAGATCGAAAACGTCAACATGATCGACGTTTGTAAGATAAAGGCGCTGGCGTTTCTGATCATAGAGCAGAAACTTATAGAGGGCAGGATTTGAATAGGATTGGAGACTCTGAAGATACTGGAATGACTTGGCTGAGGTTGTGGAACCGGCGGGTGTTGAAACGAAAACGTCAGCTTTGCCGGAGGAACTAGCCGGCGTCTGGAGAGTGATGCGTTCGAGCGAAAAAGGATAGCTGGCGTCGAGGCCGAGAGAAACAGCGAAACTCGCAGCGCTCTCCACTTTTTGCACCACGGCGGTTGCGCCGCCGATCTTGACGGAGATTTTTGTAGGATCGCCGCCGAAGCCATACCCGTAGATTTGTACGGAATCGCCGCCTGAGTTTATTCCTACGTTTGGGAGGATTTGCAAGATTTGCGGACCGTAGCTGAAGGCATCCGGCGCGATGGCAAGCCAGCCGTTCTGGAAATAGGAGGTTACGTTGACAGCGCCGTTGGTGGCGCTTGGAGGAGAGTTTGCCTGGATTTGAGTGGGACTGGAAGCGGTCACGTTCGGCGACAGAAGTTCCACCTACGAGCGGGCCATCCGAGGGCTGGAGACTGGGCGCGGCGGCGATGACTGGAGCCGTAGAGGACAGATTTGCGGGCGCTGCGGCATCGATAAAGCTGACGCCGCGATTCGAAAGGCCGAAGATCACTTATTCGTTTAATTATCAATATAATACATAATGGAAGGGTGAGCAACAAGACTGGCTAATAAACCAGGTTAAGACAACCCGTCCCTCGCGTCGGAATGACAACTTGTGTGGTGGGGATTGTAGAAGACTCCATTTGCGAAATTCGAGATAAACGAACGGCGCCCCGGTTGAGCCGGGGCGCCGTTGTAGAAACTGTTGAATGTGGATGAAATTTATATGGTCTTGGTTGCGGCCGCACCGGCAGGCGCCGAAGAATTGCGGGCAAACGCATGCGAACCGGATTCCTTTTCCGGGCTCTTGTCGATCTCGATAGAACCTTTGAAGTAGGCGCCGTCTTCGATCATGATTCGGGAAGTGGTTAGGTCACCGTTGACCGAACCATCCTTCTTGATTTCAATTCGATCCTTGGCGCGAAGGTTGCCCTTCACGTTGCCGTACACCACTACCTCGCGGGCAATGATGTCAGCGGTTACTTTTGCCGAGGGCCCGACAGTCAGCTTCCGCTCATCGAGCGTGATCAGTCCTTCGACCGAGCCGTCGATCAACAGATCTTCGTTGCCGGAGATCTCACCTTTCACGTGCAGACTGGCCCCGAGCCGCGCCGTGGCGCGGTCCGCGGTTGCACCTAGTGGACGCATCGCATCTGTACTCATCGCGGGTTTATCCTCCCAAGTCGCCGAAGCAGGCTTCGACGGCTGATTCGTTGGTAAATTTTTAAACTCCGGTTGCCCTGCTTGCGGTGCATCCGGTTTCTTATTGCCCCACATCGTACCTCCAAAAGACAGCACCACCCCACGCAAAATCCCGTCCGGGGTAATGCAAACTGTATTCCTCGGAAGTGCGCGCGGCAAACTAAGTGTGAAGGCGCTGTTCCAGACAGTTACTAGACTTTGGGACAGGGCATGCCACGGCTGGTGGGCAGTCCACGGAGATAGTGAAGGAATTGGCGGGAAATGTAAAGCGGGGTGTGCGGTGACTGGCAGGTTAGATCCCGACAAATGCGACAAAGCAGGAGTTAGCCCACGGATCCGAAGGCCAATCACCGATGATCAGTGGATTTGCCGACGCTGGGTCAGTGTGGCTTCAAGAATTCAAAAGTTCCATGAAGAAGTCCCGCGGCACGTATGAAATCGCGATCTACGAGGAGCCCTTCCGCCTGAAGTGGTGGTCCGCCTTCCGGTAGGAATAGCTCGAAATTCCGAATCGTCTTGCCCGAACTATCGAGCTGCATGACGTCAGGTCCCGAAGCCACCCAAAGTGTCTTCGTCTCGGTGTCAATCGCTCCAGCGGTCAACAACGGATTCCCTCCGGGAGAGCCCTTTTCTTTGTTTGCTTCGTATGTCTTTTTCGCATGCCCAATGGCTTGGTCCAAATAGGCACTTTCCGGATGCCATTCGGCTGCGAGTTTTCCGTCCGGCGTATATTTCCGTACCGTAGGCGTGAGCAAAAAGCGAAAGACGTAATAAATGTTGTCGTCTTCATCTACTACGATACTTCCGGCATTAAGCACCGCGTTAAAGCCAGGACCAGGGGCGTCCTTAACCCTTACAGGTTCGCCGATATGCCCAAGCGGCTTTCCTTGACGATCAAAGACAAAGATTAAGCCGTCTTTCGGCAACCCGCTGACAAGAATCCTGCCGTCGCTCAAAACTCCTACGGATTGCGGCCTGTCTGACGGAAAGGAACTGAGAAGTTTTCCATCGTGGGAAAAAGTCTTTATCAGACCCGCGTCCACGACAATCGCGTTTCCATCTCGGTCAACGGCAAAGTCTCTTGGAAGACGCAGGTCTGTGGTCTCCGTTCCACCGCTGAGAATCATTCGCATGGACGAGCCGGAGTAATCTGATATCCATAGCGAGCTGGGCGGCTTTACTGATCGAGTCAGGACGTAAAGTTTGTTGTCAGGCCCTTTTTTTATGGTCTGCGTGCCATGGGTTGCTTCAAGTAGGATTTGCTTATCTGCGCGCAGCTCAACCTGAGCATTCGTGGTCACCGACAGAACAAACAGCAGCAGAATACACACGAAGCAGATAGTTCCACAGGGAACACGGAGATCGGGTCCTGCGATTTGGTGTTTCATGGTGTCGTCCTCTTGCAAATTATTCGCAGGCTACCGCCACGTTGTGAGAGAGTCAAGGGCGGGAATTTCAGGGCGGAAATTTCAGCGATAGTCCTCGACAAACGTGTTAATCGAAAAATGACCAAATATCGTGGCGGAGGGAATGATGCTACGACGTTGGTTTGTCTGGAACCGGCTGCGTCGCGACGAAGTCGGCTTGAAAACGGGTGGCGTAGGAATCGAGGAGCTGCTGGATGCGCTCGGGGCTTTGGGACTTTAAGATGAAGCCAGCGTGATGATATTTCGTGATGCGATAGGTGATTTCGGGATCGGTATAGGCGGAAGTATCGGGATGTTCCTGCCGAGCGAGAGAAAGAATGACGGCGGCGTAGTCGCGGCGTGACGGGGGAAGCTGGTAGGGCTGATTCCCTGCTCCAACTTCGAGGCGGGCCCATTCGCGCCAGAGATTGATTCCCGTGGCGGTTTCGATGACATCGGAAATGTACGCGCCGCCGACGCGGGCGGCGACTTCAATGAAATAGAACTTGCCGTCCGCGTGAGCACGGAGGAACTCGGCGTGAGTGACTCCTCGCATCAGGCCTAAACCCTCGAGTAAATTGCGATTTATTTTGAGGAGCGATTTGGTTTCCTCGGCTTCGCGAGGAAGAGTGCGCGTGGTGAATACGCCGCCTTGATGAGACGTATCAAGCGGTGGCGTGCCATAGGCGTGGGCCTCGGCGAATACCACATGGCGGTCGGAAACCACGCTGTCCACGTGAAAGACCGAGCCGGGAACGAATTGTTCGAGCAAGTAAAAGGATTGCTGATCGCCGAGCTGGTCGAGCCAGTGCCATAACTGGTCGGGGTAATGAATCTTTTTCATGCCAATGCCGGAGGCTTGCGAACGAGGCTTGAGCAACCAGGGGTTGGGAACGCGGGACATGAATTCGCGAAGACGATCGTAATTGAGGACGTGGACGAATTCGGGGACCAGGATGCCAGCTTCGCGGGCGCGGGCGCGCATGGCCAGCTTGTCGCGGAAGTAACGGACGGTGGTCAGGCCCATGCCGGGAATGCGGAGATGCTCGCGGAGGGCGGAAACATTCTCCATGTCGAATTCATCGAGAGCGACGATGCGATCGATGGAATGCGACCTGGCCGCGTAACTCACCGCATAAATCAGACCTTGCTGCGGAAGATCTTCGGGCATGGTGAAGACTTCGTCGATACATTCGAACGGCCACGCGGCGTGGCGAAGCTTTTCGACGGTCAGGAGAAGAACGAGGCATCCCATGGCTTTGCAGGTGCGGATAAATTCCTGGCCCTTTTCGTAGGAACTGACGCAGAGAATGGTAAGAGGCTGATCCTGCGGCATGCGACGCCTCCGGAGCTTGAGTGAATCGAGCGCGGATTATACAGCGGCTTCGCGCGCGGGATACAGGAATTGCAGAAACGGGCCAACACGCTGCGCCCAGGCCGCTTCGTTGTGCTCGGCGCCTTCGACGCGCTCGTAATGCAAGTCGCGTTCGAGCTGCCAGCCTTTTTCGAGGAGCACGTCGCGGAATTTTTCGACTTGCGGGACGATGCGCGGGCCTTCACGCGTGCCAATATCCAGCCAGACGCGCGGGCGGGGCTCAACGACTGCCATCCGGGCAAAGCGATGAATGACGTGCTGATTCCACCAGACGGACGGCGATAGGGCGGCGATTTTTCCAAAGATGCGCGGATGCTTGAGGCCGATGTAAAGAGAAACGAGGCCGCCCAGCGAGGAACCGCCGATGCCGGTGTGCGGCGAGCCGGAAAGCGTGCGGTATTCCCGGTCGATGAAGGGCTTCACTTCTTCGATCACAAATTTTGCGTAGCGGTCGGCGCGGCCGCCGCCGAGTTTGGGAACGTGAGTGGGAGTGTATTCGCGAATGCGCGCCTTGGTGTTGTAAATGCCGACGATGATCAGTGGAGCGATTACGCCGGCCTGAATTCCATAATCTGCGGTCCGGCCGACGTGCCAGTCTTGGCCGGGGATGAAGGAAGTGGCGCCATCGAAAAGATTCTGGCCGTCTTGAAGATAGAGGACAGGGAAACCGAGTCCGGGCTGGTCATCGTAGCCCGGCGGAGTGTAAACGATGACGTCGCGCTGATTGCGGAGAAAGCGCGAGCGGAATTTTTCATGTTTGCGGAGCTGTCCGGAGCTCACGGCGCGATGGCCACCAAAAGATCTTTCGCTTCGACATGCTGGCCGGAGGTCACGAGAATTTTCACGATGCGTCCTGCAATGGGCGCATAGATATTGGACTGCATTTTCATGGCTTCGAGAGTGAGAAGTTTTGCGCCGCGTTCCACCGCGTGATTCGCCTGCACGGCGATGCCGCTGATGACGCCGGCGGTTGGAGCGGCCACCTGGCCAGGATCGGCGGGATCGGCCTTTGGATGAGCGCGCTCGACGACGCGCAGCGCGCGATCGCGGACGTTGACTTCGCGAGGCTGGCCGTTCAACTCAAAAAAGAGCGTGCGGGTGCCATCGGGATGCGGCTCGCTGATGGTCAGAAACTTGATGATGAGCGACTTGCCGGATTCGATTTCGACGGTGATTTCTTCGCCGGACTTCAGACCATAGAAAAATGCGGGCGTGGGCAAAACGCTGACGTCGGAATACGCCTGGCGAAATTTGTCGTATTTGGTGAAAACGTCGGGATAGAGCAGGTAGCTCAAGAGATCGTCGCGAAGGATGGGATGGCCCAGTTTTTTCTCGAGCAATTCCTGCTCCTGCTCCCATTTCAGCGCTTCGAGGTTTTTACTGGGGCGGCCGCGGAGAGGAGCCTGGCCGCGGAGAATGATTTTTTGCAGCTTCTTCGGCCAGCCGCCGGGAGGCACGCCGAGCACGCCGGAAAACATTTCGACAACGGAATTTGGAAACGAGACGTCGTGTTTTTCGTCGAGCTTAGGAATGTCAGCCGGCTGCATCTCTTTGGCCATCAGAAATAGAGTCATGTCACCGACGACTTTGCTGGAAGGCGTAACTTTGACGATGTCGCCGAAAAGCTGATTCACTTCGGCGTACATTTTTTCGACTTCGCGCCAACGATGGCCGAGACCCATGGCTGCAGCTTGCTCGCGCAAGTTGGTGAATTGTCCGCCGGGAATTTCGTGCTGATACAAACGCGCTGAGCCGGCCTTGGGGCCGGAGTCGAACGGGAGATAGTACGTGCGTACCGTTTCCCAATAGTCGGAGCATTCGTTGAGCGTGTCGATGTCCAGCTGCGTGTCGCGCGGCGTGTGGCGGAGCGCTTCCACGATGGAATTGAGATTGGGCTGGCTGGTGCCGCCGCTCATGGCCGCGACGGCGCCGTCGGCAACGTCGACTCCGGCTTCGGACGCTTTCAGCACGGAGGCGGAATTGATGCCACTGGTGTCGTGGGTGTGAAAGTGGATGGGAACGCCGACTTCGTCGCGTAGGGCCTTCACCAATTCGAATGCCGCGTAGGGTTTGCAAAGTCCGGCCATGTCTTTTATGGCCAGTAAATGAGTGCCTAGTTTTTCCAGTTGCTTGGCCATCGTGACGTAATACTTGAGCGAGTATTTCGGGCGGCTTTTGTCGAGAATGTCGCCGGTATAGCAAATGGCGGCTTCGCAGACGGCGCCGGTTTCCAACGCAGCATCGATGGAGACGCGCATGTTCTCGATGGAATTGAGCGAATCAAAGATGCGGAAAATGTCGACGCCCTGGGCATGCGCTTCGCGGACAAATTCAATGATGAGGTTGTCGGGATAGGAAGCGTAGCCGACGGCGTTGGCGCCGCGAAGAAGCATCTGAAAACAGATGTTGGGGATGCGTTCGCGCAGCTCGCGCAATCGCTGCCAGGGATTTTCGTGTAAGAAGCGCATCGCCGTATCAAAAGTCGCGCCGCCCCACATCTCTAGGCTGAAAAGATTCGGCAGGCGATGAGCGATGGCGCCGGCAGTGGCAAGCAAGTCAAAGGTGCGGACACGAGTAGCCATGAGCGACTGGTGAGCGTCGCGGAAAGTAGTATCGGTAATGAGGAGGCGCTTTTCTTTTCGCGCCCAGGCAGCGAATTTTGCAGGGCCCAGTTTTTGCAGAAGCTGCCGGGTGCCCGGCGGCAGTTTGCCTGCGGGCATCGCCGGGACGAAAGGCGCCTCGAATTCTTTCGGAATCTGCTTCCCTTTTACTTCGGGATTGCCGTTGAGGATGACGTCGCCGAGATAAGAAAGGAGTTTGGTGGCGCGGTCGCCGCGGCTGGGAAAACGGAAAAGTTCGGGCGATTCGTCGAGGAAAGAGGTAGTGACTTCACCGGCGCGAAACTTCGGATGATTGACTACGTTCTCGACGAAGGGAATATTTGTTTTCACGCCGCGAATCCGGAATTCGCGGAGGGCGCGGTCCATGCGCTGGCAAGCTTCAGGAAGATTGGCGCCCCAGGCCGTCACTTTGACGAGGAGCGAATCGTAATACGCAGCGAGTGTCGCGCCGGCATAAGCCGTGCCGCCGTCGAGGCGAATGCCGAACCCTGCGGGAGAACGGTAGGTGGAAAGCTTCCCGTAATCGGGAGCGAAGTTTTTCTCCGGGTCCTCGGTCGTCACGCGGCACTGGAGAGCCGCGCCATTGAGCGGGATATTCTGCTGGTTCGGCAAAGACATCGGCGGCTCGTGGAGCTGTTGACCTTGCGCAACTAGTATCTGCGAACGCACCAAATCAATGCCCGTGATCATTTCGGTGACGGTGTGTTCGACTTGAATACGGGGATTGACCTCGATGAAATACCACTTCCGCGAATCGACATCGTAGAGAAACTCGACGGTTCCCGCATTTCGATAGTTGGCTTTGCGCGCTAGCTGCACGGCCGCATCGCAGAGTTCATTACGAATACTCGCGGGGAGATTCGCGGCCGGAGCCACTTCGACGACCTTTTGGTGGCGGCGTTGGACCGAACAATCGCGCTCGTAAAGATGAATTAAATTGCCATGATGATCGGCGAGGATCTGGACTTCCAGATGCCGCGCGCGAGGTAAGTATTTTTCCAAGAAGACGGAAGCGTCGCCAAAGGCGGAGCGCGCCTCACCCTGGGCTTCTTCCAAGAGAGCGTCTAACTGTGCGGCGTCATGAACAACGCGCATGCCACGGCCGCCTCCGCCCATCGCTGCCTTCACGATGACGGGATAGCCGATTTCGAGCGCGATTTTTTGCGCCTCTGCTGCGGACTTAACCGGATTCTCGGTTCCGGGGAGAATCGGCACGCCCGCCGATGCGGCCAGTCTTCGGGCGGCGGTCTTGTCTCCAAGCAATTCGAGAAGTTTCGGCGGAGGACCAACAAAGGCGATGCCGGCCTTTTCGCACGCACGGGCAAACGCAGGGTTCTCTGAAAGAAAACCGTAACCCGGGTGGATAGCGTCGACGCCTTTCTCTTTCGCAAGGGCGACGATTCCCGCAATATCCAAATAGGCTTCGACGGGGCCTTTGCCGGCGCCGACTTGATAAGCTTCATCAGCCTTAAAGCGATGCAGCGACAGCCGGTCTTCTTGCGAATAAATGGCCACCGTGCGCAAGCCGAGTTCGTTGGCGGCGCGAAAAATGCGAATGGCGATTTCGCTGCGATTGGCAGCGAGCAGTTTACGGATCGGATTGGTTTTCTTCATCTCGGCGGCGATCAAGGCGTCGCGCGAAATTCTACATTGTTTCATGCAGAGAACGCGACTCGGGTACGATTTTTTCGATTTAGAGAACGAATTTGTTATCTGCGTCGAAAGAGGAGCCCCGGGCGCGAGCCTGACCTATGGAGTGGCTGGCGCCGCGGACATGACCGGCCCGGCGGAATTGGCGGATGCGGGCGTGGCCGCTGCCGATTTCAACTGTAGCAGCTGGGCTTGGACCTTCGTCCAAGCTTTGGCGTAGCGCTTCGTCGCGTACGGCGCGTCCGGTTCGGCAAAAAAGCGCAGAAGCTCCGCCTTGACTTCCGGTGCGGCACCCATGAATTTGTTTTCCGCCAGCTTATCCAACAATTCCGCATGGGCCTCATCATTCAACCGGTATTTCCCCGGGCCCGTGTTCTGACCAACGTCGAAATTATTGTTGGGCAGGTTGAGCCGGCCTTCGCGGACGTCGGTCAAGAGTTCACGATAGCGGTCGAGGGTGGCATTGAAACTGGCTTCAAACATCTGCTCGGTCTGAGGCGTAGGCGTTCTGAACTGCAGGATCTTAAGGGGGCCGAACTTGGGGATTAGCCTGCAGAGAAAAGCCAGGAAACGCTCACCGGGACTGGGCTTGCGATAGTCCTTGCCCCATTCGCGTTCATAGTTCGCTCGAGACAGGTTGAACAGAAACTTTTTCTTCGTTGCGTCCGGAATATCGTCTTTAATCTCGTCCTTTTTGAAGTGCCAGGCGATTCGAGTGGCTTTGGGAATGAGGTTGCTAACGTCGCGGCGGTACGAGTTGAGAACTTTGTCTTCGCTCACGAGCACGTCTTTCAACTCGAGGCCATAGGTCTCCCGAAAGGCTTGTTCGAGAACCGGGCGGGATACCTCGAAGCCGATGAAGTCGTGATAGCTCTCCGGAGCAAAGCGTTCGCGCGCAATCTCGAGAACGTCAAAGCCAAATTCGGTCTTCACATGCGCCAGGCGGTTGTCCTCAAACGAAACGCTGTCGCCATATTTCTTCCGAAGGCTCGGATACAGAACTGGAACAGCTCGATTGATGCCGAGGCGGTGACCGTCGTTGTCCGCGGCGTAGTGCGAAAGCGCGCCGAGGGCGAACGCGTACTCAACGATGTCTTTGGCGTCCCGCAGCAGCGCAAGGATGAAATCGCCGCTGCGGATGTAATGCGTGAGGTCGCTGAAGAAGGGGCTGCCATATGGGTAGTAGCCCATATCTTGAATGATCGCGCCGCCGTAAGCGTAGGCTTGCGCCCTGCTGAGATCCTCTTCGGTCGCCTGCGGGAATTTCTTCCGGAGGAGAGGCTTGATATGCGTCTCCCAAGCAGCATCGATGATGGCTTCGTGAGAGAGAACAGCGTAGGCATGAACAGGAGCCGGCAACACCAGCAGAACGGCGATTAGGCAAACCACGATTACTCGAGCGCGAGCAAGAAGATGATCCATGATTCCCGTTGACGACGGAAGACGCCGTTTCGGCTCCACGTCTTAGAATAAAGCAAATAGGGTTTTATTGCTTGAGGAGCGGCTGGGCGAAGCGGATTGGAACACCAAAATTGGAACCGCCAAAGCCTTTGACGACGGCGAACGTCACGCCAATCACTTCGCCATCGCGATTGATGAGCGGTCCACCCGACCCGCCGGAAGTGGTCTGCGCATCGTAGACAATTTTGTCGGGAAGAACGTCGCCGATATGGCCCTGGGTAACCAGCGGGCGGATGAGTTTACGGCGGACGAGTTCGTTCAAAACCTCATCCGGTTTTCCGCCCGTAGTCTTGGCAATGTCGTTCACGGCGTCTTCCCCGGCGCGCGCGAGAATAGCGCTGATGCCGGTGGCATAACCGAGGGAGAGCAGAGGCTGCCCACTGACTGCCGCTTCCTTGCGGGAGTCTAGTTTCAGAATCGGTTTTTTCAAACCGGACAAATCACCTTTCAGCACCGCGAGGTCCGCCTGATCGGAGATTTCGGAAACGCTGAGAGGAATGCCGGCCTTCGCGTCGGGGAAATAGGCCGTCAGTTCGGCGATAGAAGGACTGAGCCCCTGGCTCGCAACGGAGGCCAATTCGTCATTTTTCCACCAGGGTTGCGCCACGTGGTGATTGGTGAGGATGCGGCCTTCTCCGGCTATGAACCCGGTGCCGAAGAAATCCGCGCGAACCTCGGGGGCGCGGCCTTCCAGGGTATACACCGGGTTGCCGTCACTGTCGTGGAGCGGCTCGCCATCGGGATTGATCCCGCCATAACGCAAGGGGCGGCCGGAAACGCGGTCAACAAAGGAGACGGAAACATGGAGCAGGCACACGCTTGGGGCATAGGAGCGAATGACGTCTTCGGCAGATTGCGACTCGCTCTCGACGCGTTTGAGCCGGGCAGTGGTTTCTTCCAGTTCCTTGCGCAGCGAGCCTACATCGCTGGGATCGGCGCCCGAAATCTTTTGGCGCAACGCTTCCGATTGTTGCTTGAGCTGCTGCTTCTGGTCGAGCACGTCGGCTTTCTGAAAATCGGCACGCGCGTTGCGAGCGTCCGCCATCAATTGCTCCTGGCGGTGAGCGCCGCGCTCGAGTTGGGCAATCATGGAATAAGCGCGGTTGGCTTCCTTATTGGCGCGACGCGAGAAAAGAACAAAAATTCCGGCTATCACGAGGGCGATAGCAAACAGGGCGGAGACGCCAATCTTCAAGGCGCGCTCAAGCGAGAAGGCGTCGCGAGTCATCTTTTCGGTGACCGCAAGGGCTTGAAAAGCGGTCTGTGCGACCTCGCGGCCTTCGTCGGCAATACGAGTCTTCTCGCGGAGTTCGTCAAAGGCCTGTTTTTCGCGCAATTGGACGCGAATGCGCGCGAGCAACTCCGCAGGGTCCCACGGCAGAGTTAGTACCTCGTCAGCGCTGAGGTCGAGGCCCCGCGCTCGCTCGGCTCCCCCACCTTGAATCAGGAGAATCACACGCGTCCCTGCAGTAGCCGCATTGCCTTTGATTTCCGTGAGCGCATCGCAGCATTGGATGTCTGCAAGGTCGGCTGAGAGGAGCAGCAGGTCGATGCCTACGTCTCGCACAAACTTAAATCCTTCAGCCTGCGACGACGACACCGCCAGCTCATACCCAGCGGAACGTACCAGTTCCTCAAGGGCCCGGCGTGAAGCAGAGTCAGAATCGACAATCAGTATGCTTTGGCGTTTCAAGGGCTGGTTTCCAACCTCTGAACTCGGGCTCTCTCGTCAAGTCTTCGTCCCGCATCGACTTCCGGCGCCTTACCGCCGTCAGGGATGCAGGATCACAAGAATAACCCTGACACTCTTCTGATGCACGCCGCTGGATTCTGACACAAACAATTAGCAGGCGGAAATGCGGAGGGGAGCGAGACAGACTTGGGTACTAGGTGACCGCATCGCCGATGGGCACGCCCGTCAGCGTATGTGGGAGAGAACGGTAAGAAATGCCAGGCCTAGTATTTGCGGAGGACGCCGATGACGCGGCCTTGAATCTTTACATCGTTCGCAGCCACCATGATGGGCGCCATTTCGGAATTGGCCGGTTGCAAGCGTACCTTGCCAGGACCTTCGCGATAGAAGCGCTTGAGTGTTGCTTCCTCGCCGCCAATCAACGCCACTACGATGTCACCGGCATTCGCGACCTGCGTTTGCTCGCAAACGACAAAGTCCCCGTCCATAATGTGATCTTCAATCATGGACGTGCCTTTGACCTGCAGCACAAAGGAGTTGCCGCCGCGCGCGAAGTCGCCCAGCGAAATCGTCTCGCGTTCTTCCACGGCTTCCAGCGGACGCCCTGCCGCGATCCTGCCGACCAGGGGAAGTTCCTGCAATTTGCGATCGCTGACTTGCTCCTTGACCGACTTCGGCAATTGAATAATCTCAATGGAACGGCTCTGATTGTAGCCGCGGCGAATGAAACCTTTTTTCTCAAGAGTGGTGATGTGCTTATGCACGGTGGCCAAAGAAGTCAGCTTGAGGCCCTTGCCGATTTCCTCAAAGCTCGGCGCGTAGCCATGCTTGGTCTCAAACGCCACGAGGTAATCGAGAACTTCTTTTTGCCGTTTGGTCAGGGCCATGTGCGCGCCTCCATTTGCAAATCTTTTCCACAAGGCACTTTAGGCGAAAAGAAAGCGAACGTCAAGTCCGATTTTCGTTTCGCGTTGCTTTCACCGCTCTCATCGGCAATTCCTCGAATTTGATCGCGTACCGTTTTCATCCATGGACACACGCTGTCCCTCGCGCCACCTTGCACGTCTCGGTGTGATATCCTCTGAGAGTCGGCTCTTGGCGGGCTGCCTCAGAAGCTATCCTTCATCGCACCGCCTCATCCTTATGATTGAGCCACACACCCCTGGGGTAGGGGGAGTTCATCGGTCAGCGGAGGCCTGGGACAAGGATGTCTACGCTCGCAGAGATTCCACCGGTAAAAAACAAGCGCGAAGTGCTGGATCAGGCGGTCATCCGTTTCGCAGGCGACTCCGGCGACGGCATGCAGATTACGGGCAACCAGTTTACGAATACCGCCGCGCTTTACGGCAATGATATTGCGACCTTCCCGGATTATCCGGCGGAAATTCGCGCCCCTGCGGGGACGATTCCCGGCGTCAGCGGATTTCAGCTCCATTTCTCCTCGAATGAGGTGTACACGCCCGGCGACGCCATCGACGTGCTGATTGCCATGAACCCGGCGGCGTTGAAAGTGAATGTCGCGGACCTGAAGGCCAACGGGATCCTGATCGTCAACAGCGATAGTTTCAAAGAGGGTGACCTGCGCAAAGCGCAGATGACCTCGAATCCGCTGGAGGATCATTCGCTCGACAAGTTCCGGCTGTTTTCCGTCGAACTCGAGCGGTTGACGCGCCGTTCGCTCGAGCATCTCGGCCTGGACGCCAAGTCCATGGACCGCTGCAAGAACTTCTTCGCGCTGGGCATGTGCTATTGGCTTTACAACCGCTCGATGGACCCGACCGTCCGGTGGATTGAAGACAAGTTCAAGAACAAGCCGCTGCTTGTGGAGGCGAACAAGCTCGCGTTGAAGGGCGGCTATTCTTATTGTGAAGCCACGGAAGCATTTCAGATTAGTTATGAAATTCCACCGGCGCAGCTCACCCCGGGGCTCTACCGAAGCATGAGCGGAAATCAGGCGCTGGCGCTGGGTTTTGTCACCGCGGCGCAGAAATCAGGACTGACATTGTTTCAGGGCAGTTATCCCATTACTCCCGCCTCGGACATCTTGCACGAACTCTCGCAGTACAAAGATTTTGGAGTGATGACATTTCAGGCAGAAGACGAAATCGCCGCCGTCACTTCTGCGATTGGCGCCGCGTACGCGGGAGCCTTGGCGATTACCACGACTTCGGGCCCGGGCATGGCGCTGAAGACGGAAGCGATGGGCCTTGCAGTGGCCGTCGAAATCCCGTTGGTGATTTGCGACATCCAGCGCGGCGGTCCGTCAACCGGCCTGCCGACCAAGACGGAGCAAGCAGACTTGTTGCAGGCTTTATTTGGCCGTAACTCCGAAGCGCCGATTCCCGTACTCGCGGCGTCGACTCCGGCAGATTGTTTCTGGGTCGCGATCGAAGCGAGCCGGATCGCGGTCAAGTATATGGTGCCCGTCATCATTCTTTCGGACGGCTACCTTGCAAATGGAGCAGAGCCCTGGCGAATACCGGAATTGAGCGAGATTCCGGATTTCCCGGTGAAATTTGCCAGCGATCCCAATGGCTTCCTCCCCTACAAGCGTAACCCTCAAACACTGGCGCGGCCGTGGGCGGTTCCAGGAACTCCCGGGCTCGAACATCGCATCGGCGGCCTCGAGAAGCAGGACCCCACCGGCAACATCAACTATGGCCACCTCCACCTGCGGTACCTGAATCCGCTCCCGTCGAATCTGGGCGATATCTTCAAGCGCTACAAGAAAATTCTGGTGCCGGAACTGAACATGGGTCAGCTTTTGTGGGTTCTGCGCGCGAAGTATCTCGTGGATGCTGTCGGGCTCAACAAGATTCAGGGACGGCCGTTCAAACAAGCGGAGCTGGAACAGAAAATCGAAGAGATGTTGGGACTCTAGGAGAATCGACCATGGGCACAGCGACGCTGCCACCGCCTCTCACGAAAAAAGATTTTCAAACCGACCAGGAAGTGCGCTGGTGCCCCGGTTGCGGCGACTACGCGATTCTCTCCGCGGTGCAAGCCGTTTTTCCGGAACTCGGGATCAAGAAAGAGAATTTTGTCATCGTTTCCGGCATCGGCTGTTCCAGCCGCTTCCCGTATTACATGAACACGTATGGCTTCCACACGATTCACGGCCGTGCACCCGCAGTGGCGACGGGGCTTAAGGCCATTCGTCCCGACCTGGAAGTCTGGGTGGCGACAGGCGATGGAGATGCTCTCTCAATCGGCGGCAATCACACCATCCACATGCTGCGGCGGAATGTCGGCATCAAGGTGTTATTGTTCAACAACAAGATCTACGGACTGACGAAGGGGCAATACTCGCCAACTTCAGAACTTAACAAGAGAGCGAAATCAACTCCCTTTGGGTCGCTGGACCGGCCGTTCAATCCCGTTTCGCTGGCCATCGGATCCGAAGCTACGTTTGTGGCCCGGTCCGTGGACGTTTTCCAGGGGCACCTGAAAGAAACGCTGAGGCACGCGGCCGCACACAAGGGTTCTGCCTACGTGGAAATACTGCAGAACTGCAACATCTTTAACGACGGCGCGTGGTTCTCGCTGACGGACCGCGACGCCCGTAGCGAGCACGTCCTACAACTCGAACATGGCAAGCCGATGGTTTTTGGCAAAAACCGAGATAAAGGTATCCGACGCAGGCCCGATGGGGAACTCGAAGTGGTACAGCTCGGCAACGGCACCAGCGAGTCTGATTTGCTTGTTCACGATGCCCACCACCCGAGTCCCTCGTACGCTTTCCAACTCTCGCACATGGAGCACCGCCCGGACTTCCCAACGCCCATCGGGGTCTTCCGTGCATGGGGTGACGTACCACGCTACGAAGACGTGATGAACCAGCAGGTCAGGGACGTTATCGCCAAGCGCGGGCGTGGCGACCTGAACAAGCTGCTACGCGCGGGCGACACCTGGGAAGTAAAGTAGTCCTCGCCTTCCCAGAAAACTTAGATTCGTCAGGAAGTCCTTAGAAGCGCCGTGGCCGCCCTGGTCGCGGCGCTTCATTGTTTCTGCCGGCTTGACATAAGCGGCTCGGCTGGAAATCCTTCTCCCGTGTGTGCCATCGGGCGTTTGCGCTCTGCTGCAAGTCCTTTGTTTTCAACTTTCTGAGAATCACGCTCAACGACATGGTGCGACATCTCTCCCCCTGAGTTACTTGGCGTTCCTTGTCGCTTGAACACTGCCTCCACAGTTTGTAGGGTCAACTCAGCGGCGGAATCCTGCTTCGTTTCGGGAGCCGCAGCAAGAAGCAAGGAGAAGGATCCATGTTGTACGAGCGCCTGCACGTCACCTTCGTTGGAGTCGTTGCCACGCTGGTGGATTCCATCGTTGTCGCGGAATTTGCCGGGTACTGGCTGCACCGGCTTCTGCACAGCGACCGGTTCCCAGCCCTCAGCCGGGGTCATCTGATCCACCACTTCCTGGTCTACGGCCCCCGGCAACCCATGCGCGCCGGCGGCTACCACGACGCCACGGACAACCGCTTCTCCGTCGGCAATGTGGGGATCGAATGGCTGGCGCCTTCCGCGATCATTTTGTTGTTCTGCTGGGGAGTGATGACGCTATTCGGCGTGCCACAAGTGTACCAGGCGCTGGCGCTGTGCACGTTGCTCGGCTGGCCCATGCTGATGTTCAATTATTTGCACGACCGGATGCACATCGAGAATTTCTGGATGACGCGAATTCCTGTCCTGAAATCGTGGTTTCTCAAAGCCAGAAGGCTGCACGACATTCATCACCGAAGCGTGAATAGCAGGGGCTTCATGGACACCAACTTCGGCATCGGCCTCTTCTTTTTTGACCGGTTCTTCCGGACCATGGCGAAGCGGCATCGCCCGTTCAATTGGCAGGGCTATCAGGCAGCCATCTGGCGATATGGATTTGACGAAACAGAGCTTTTGTCGCTGCGTGGCTGCAGCAAGGCGCTTTTTCATAAAGAGGCTGCAAGCAAACCGTCCTTGCGCAGAACTTGAATTGCCTCCGATTTGCCTGCTGCGGTAAGTTCCCTCGGACGAACACTCACAGCAGGGCTCGCCTCCACAATTAGTTCTCTAAATGCCATGTCTTTGCCAGGATTTCCTTCCGTTCTTTCAGAATTCAATTGTGAAACCTCCTGGGATTTGCTACATCCAATGGGAGATAGCCTTTGACCGTCCAATGGAAGACCTTTCAAAAATCGGCTCTTTTGCGCTTCTGGGTGACGCTGATCCCGTCCCGCAAAGCCTGTTCCTTTCCCACCCGGAGCAGGCCAACACCCTTGCCCTGCTCTATGAAGTCAGCCGTGAAGTTACATCCATCCTTGAACGCGAAGAGCTCCTCCGCCGTGTGGCCGAGCGAATCAAGAAAATCGTAAAGTATGACGTCTTTAGTGTCATGCTCTGGAACGAGCAGTCGCAGCATCTGGAGAGCGTTTTTTCCATGCGCTGCGGCGATTCCCTTCCCGCGCGCTCGCGCATACCTCTCCACAAGGGGCTCACGGGAACGGCCGCAGGCGAGCGGCGTGTTTTGCGAATCAATGACGTCACGGATGATGCGCGCTACATCCGCTGCGAGAGCGGCGTTCAGGTGCGTTCCGAGCTCGTCGTGCCGCTTCTGCTGCGCGACCGGCTCATCGGAGTTCTCGATCTTGAAAGCTCGGAGCCCCACGCCTTCACTCTGGAGCACGAGCGCATGCTTTCCACGCTGGGCTCCTATATCGCCGTCGCGCTCGAAAACGCCCGCCTCTATCAGGAAACGCGCGACACGCAGCTTCGTCTCCAGCAGGATCTCGACATGGCGCGCGAGATTCAGCGCGGCCTGCTTCCGAACGGCGCGCGCGAAGTTCCCGGTCTGGACCTCGCCGCGGCATATGTTCCCGCGCACGAATTGGGGGGTGATTTTTACGATTTCCTCCCCTATGGCAAGGGCCGTCTCGGCTTCGCGCTCGGGGACGTTTCCGGCAAAGGCACCGCTGCCGCGCTCTACGGCTCGCTCGCCATCGGCATACTCCGCGAGCACGTGGTCACTCATTTGTGCCCGCCCGCGGAAATGCTCGCGACTCTCAATCGCCGTTTGTATAACGACAGGTTCGACTCGCGCTTCATCGCTATGCTCTTCGCGACCTACGATGCTCCCTCGCGCAGCCTCACCCTCGCCAACGCCGGCGGCCCTTATCCGCTTCTCGTCCGCGGCGGATGTGTGCAGCCTATTCGTCTCGAAGGCGTCCCTCTGGGACTCATTCCCAATAGCGAGTACGATGAAACCACTGTCGAATTGACTCCGGGTGATGTCGTCCTTTTCGCCTCCGACGGCATCCTGGAATCCGAGAATTCCACTCAGGAAGAGTTTGGGCCAAAGCGCCTGTTCGCGCTTCTTTCTGGGCTCTCTCATGAAGATTCAGCTCAGGAAATCGCCGAACAAATCCTGGCCGCGACCGACGGCCACAGTGGAGCAGGCACTGCGCCACACGACGACCGCACCCTGGTCGTGCTTCGCGTGACCAACGATTCGTCCTCTGATTTTTCGAAACTCCCCATCATCTACTGACGCGTATTTCGTTTCGCTTGGTGTGCGCTCATTCCTCCAACTGGGTGCCATGCTGAAACCGGTGGCACAGGCTTCAGCCTGTGCTCCTTGCTCAAAGCGCAATGTGTTGGTTCAAAAAAGAAGCGCTGCGGAGACTCTCCGCAGCGCGAAAAACCGCATTCCAAATCCAAGGCTGAGTTATTTGCCGGTTCTGACGACCACAGCGTGCCCGGAGTCCGCAAAATAATTCTGCTCGCGGAGTCTGCGGTAGATCCGGCCTGCCACGACCGCCGCGGTGGGACCTTTCACACTGCGCGTGTTTCCACGCAGGAGAACTGCAAACGCGATCTTCGGGTGCGCGTCGTCAGAGTAGGTGATGAACCAGCCGATTTTCGACGGCGTCGTGTGGTCGTCGCAAGTCCCCGTTTTGCCCAGTGGCATCTCGTCACCGCCCCGGTCGAAACTCGATTTGCCGGTGCCATACAGGACCGCGGCGAGCATGCCTTCGCGGATTTCCGGGAGGATCGGGCCAATATTCAATTCGCGCTTCACGCGCGGCGTGAAATTCTCAACTTCTTCCTGGCTGTGGGGGTACTGCAAATAATAAAGAGTTCCGCCGTTCGCGAACGCCGCGGAGAGCGCCGCAAGTTGCAGCGGAGTTGCCTGAATCCCTTCGCCAAAGCTGGACATTCGCGCGACTCCGCCATGAGCCGGCGGTGCGCTCGGAAACGAGCCCGGATGCTCGTCAGGCAGGTTGTACCCAGCGAGTTCTCCCAGGCCGAGCAGGCGCCCGTACTTGGAAACCGTCTCAAATCCCATGCGCGACCCGAGCTGTTCGAAAAACACGTTGTTCGAGTGGGCCATCGCTTCCGTCAAGTTCATGTATTTGCGGCGCCCCACTTTGAGCATGGTGTCGCGGGTGATGACGTTTTCTTCGAGGGCGGCAAGTGCGATGGTCGGCTTGATCGTGGAGCAAGGAATGTAGCCCTCGCCAAACGCGAGTTTTTGATTCACGACTGTGAGGATGCGGCCGGTGTTCGGATCAACTGCAACGACCGCCCCATTGTAGCGGCCCAGAGCGGAAACCGCGGCTGCGCGAACGATGGGATCATCATATGCGCCGTCGTCCGCGCTGGTAGAGTCCGCAAACGTGGGGACTCCGCGGTAACGCGCGACGTACTTGTGAGTGCGCCTTACGGACGATCCTGAACCAGGCGCCGCCGGCAAAGGCATGACGCAGACCGCCGCCATGAACACAGCAAGAGTTGTTTTCCCGAACTGCTTCACCGTTCCCGCCTCTTCCGATTGACCTCGACCGGTCAACCCCGCCCCAGTCTGCCCCGCTCTAAAAAGTCATTGGGGTCAGAGTTTTACCTTACGCTGTCCACTGGGTCAACAAACATTCACAAAAACCCTTCGTTCCTGTTACCGGTTGCCAAACCCCATGGACGCGTTCCCAGAGACTTATTGCATTCCATCAGCCAACCCCAGTCGCCACTCATTTGATGCGACTTAGCCTTGACGCGTGTGGGAATCTCTCTTCCCAAGAGAAACAATCTCTCTCAGGTTGAGACACATTTTGGACTTGGGACTCAGCTTGCACAATAGCCTGACAGGCCCAGTACGGAGCTATGTGCTTTGTTTTGAATAGCTGACCGTCAGGGCAGGCACCTGAACCTTCGCCCGGCCAAGGCAGGACCTTGGGCACACAACTACGGGCTGCAGCGCCCCCGCTCAAAAAGAATTGGCCCCTCTGCCGGATAGACAGAAGGGCCATCTTCGTAAATAGAGATCCCTGTTTAACGAGCGGGGCGGGCCTTGGACGCGTCGGCGCTTGCGGTTGCTGCCGACGCCTTCATCGGCGGCTTCTCCGCCTGTGCGGGAGCCACGTGTCCGTTTGGCCCAGGCGCAGCCGCATTCGAATGGTTCGGCACCGGGATTTCCAGCTTCTTCCGCAGAACGTTTTCCAGCTTGTCGCGAATGTCTTTATTTTCTTTCAGAAAGACTCGCGCGTTTTCGCGGCCCTGGCCCATGCGCTCGCCGCCAAAGCTGATCCATGTTCCGCTCTTCTCAAGCACACCCTTATCAACGCCCAGATCGATCAAATCGCCTTCGCGCGAAATCCCTTCGCCGTAAACGATGTCGAATTCGGCCTCGCGGAATGGCGCCGCGACCTTGTTCTTCACCACTTTCGCGCGCGTGCGCGAGCCAACCACCTTGTCGCCTTCCTTTATGGCTTGAATGCGTCGGATGTCCACACGCATGGACGCATAAAACTTCAGCGCCCGTCCGCCCGTGGTCGTCTCGGGGTTGCCGAACATCACGCCAATCTTCTCGCGAATCTGGTTAATGAAAATCAGGCAAGTGCGCGACTTCGAAACGATGCCGGTGAGTTTGCGCAGCGCCTGCGACATCAGCCGCGCCTGCAAACCCATTTGCGGGTCGCCCATGTCGCCTTCGAGCTCGGCCTTGGGCACCAGCGCCGCGACCGAATCCACCACGACGATGTCCACGCCACCCGAACGGATCAGCGTTTCCGCGATTTCCAGCGCCTGCTCGCCGTTATCCGGCTGGGACACCAGCAGGTTGTCCACGTCCACGCCGAGCTTCCGCGCATAGACTGGATCGAGCGCGTGCTCCGCGTCAATGAACGCCGCCTGCCCACCCAGTTTCTGCGCTTCGGCGATGACGTGCAACGTCATGGTGGTCTTGCCGCCGGACTCCGGGCCGTAAATCTCGATCACGCGCCCGCGCGGGAAGCCCCCAACGCCCAGTGCCGCGTCAATCGAGAGGCATCCGCTGGGAATCACACTGACGGGCACCAGAATATCCCGGCTGCCCAGACGCATGATCGCGCCCTTGCCGTGGTCCTTTTCAATCTGCGATATCGCCGCTGCCAGCAATCTTTCTCTGTCTTCTGCCATTTCACACCTCGGTGGAGGAAAGTAGGAAACTTGGCCTGCGGGGCCGATGGCTTGGGTTCCGCGCTGGGAAAGCGCCTCGCCCGTGTCCAGGGACGTAACGAAGTGTGGAGTTTACCACTCGATTCATCCTCGCGCCATCCTTTTTTGCCGGTCGGCCTCCAACTGCCTGGAACTTACTTACCGCTGACAACCGTGCTCCGCGTCGTGGTCTCTCAGCCGCGTCTGAGCCGTCTGCTCGCGTTCATCCAACGCCATCCGTTCCCGGTGGGTCAGTTGCCTCAGCCGGGAAAGGTTCCGCCCCCGGATGCGAGCCTCGGAAAGCTCCTCTTCGAGTCTCTCACGCTCCAGACAGCTTAAAACATTGCTCGAAAAACCGCGCATGGCGCACCTGTTGAAAACAGCGAGGCCCAAAGTATCACCATGGCGAACAAAAAGCAAACATTATTTTTCGCCTTATATTCGCCCTACTCAATCAATCCTAGCCGTCGCAAGTCTTCATCCTGCCAACCTGCGTCGGCAATCATAGCCCGCAATGTGCCAATGGGAAACGTGTCGTTCAGAGCGTGATAAGCCACCACGACGCGACGCCCGTCCGCGTGCCGGTAAATGCGATGACTTCCGCTGACTCGTTGAAGCGCGAATCCGTCACTTTCCAAAGCGCGGATGAAACGGCGAGCCGACAGGCCCCGTGGCACACGCGTCATACATGGACAAGCACAGCAGGTTCGGCCAATTCGATGGTGCCTTGATCCACGGGAATTGCCTGGCCCGCTTCGAGAAGGTCTTGAACGTAGAGGTCAATGGCCTCGCGGATATTCGTGAGCGCCTCCTCATAAGTGTGACCCCAGGTGTGGCACCCCTTGAGCGCCGGACAGTACGCGTGCCAGGCGTCGCGGCCATCCTCGAATTTGTCCGGCTCGATTGCAACTTTGAAGACGTAGGATTTCATTGGCTCCATGCCTCGCGCGGCACTTGCTCGCCACAAAATGGAATCAGCCAGATTATCTCATGGTTGCGCAACATTTAGTTGTAGGGCCCGCCTTCCAACGCGGGCCGCTCTTCTAGCAGGCGATGTTCTACGAATATTTGTAAAACCCGCGCCCCGATTTGCGCCCCAGCCAGCCCGCCGCCACATATTTCTTCAGCAGCGGGCATGCGCGATATTTCGGATCGCCCAGCCCTTCCTGCAGCACGTGCATAATATCCACGCAGACATCCAGTCCAATAAAATCCGCCAGCTCCAGCGGCCCCATCGGATGATTCATCCCCAGCTTCATCACCGCGTCGACCGCTTCCGCCGTTGCCACGCCTTCCATCACGCAGTAAGCCGCTTCGTTGATCAGCGGCATCAGCACGCGGTTCGAAACAAACCCCGGTGCGTCGTTCACCGCCACCGGCTTCTTTTCCAGCTTTTCCGCCAGCTTCATCGTCGTTTCAAACGTCGCATCGCTCGTCTGCAGCGCTCGAATCACTTCCACCAGCGCCATCACCGGCACCGGATTCATGAAGTGCATTCCCACGAATCGGTCAGCCCGCTTCGTCAGCGCCGCCAGCGCCGTCATCGAAATCGACGAAGTATTGCTCGCAATAATCACTTCAGGCCGCAGAATCCCGTCCGCCTCCCCAAGCACCGCCCACTTAATCTCCAATTTCTCCGGCACCGCCTCAACCACAAAATCCGCTGCGGCAATCGCCGCCATATCCGTCACCGGCTTCAGCCGCCCAAGAACAGTCCCTTTCTCCGCCTCCGCAATTTTCCCCTTCTTTATTTCCCGATCGAGATTCTTCCCAATCGTCTCCATCCCGCGCTCAAGAAATCTCTGCTCCACGTCCCGCAAAATCACCTTGTATCCCGACCGCGCAAACACATGCGCGATCCCGTTCCCCATCGTCCCCGCGCCCAGCACCGCCACCGTTTTAATATCAGCAAGGTTCAAGAATCCTCCAGAGAAAACACCAGCGGCAACAGAATCACAGGACAAGCAGGAACGTCAAGATGTCGCGGACTTTTCGTGCCCCTTGGAGTTTTTTTGTGGGGGAGTTGCCAAGGTGAGCCATGCTGCAAGCGTCGCAAACTTTTCATCCTGGGACCAGGGCGCTCCAAAAGGCCTGCCAAGCTCGGTAACTCGGCGCATCAGCACGGCGCTCTTGAGTCGCAAAATGTTTTCAGCGCAGTCCACGAGTTCCTTCTCTTTGATCGTGAAATCACGCAGGCCGCAGCGAGCGCTCGCATGCAGAAGGGCTTCGCGGAAAAGCTCCCCGTCCGCAGTGTGAATCAGCGCATGCGAAGCAAGAATCTTTTCAAGACCAGGAAGCGGTCTGCCAGAAGCAAGCAGTAGTCCGCATCGCGTGAGTTTCACTCCCTGTTCTTGTGTTCTGGATGCAAGCTCCCGGATCGCGCGGTAAGCCAGCCGCCTCGCCTCCGCCTGCATCCGCGCAATAAACTCGCGCGCCTGCCCCAACAGCATTTTTTCCGCCGTGTGATACGGCTGCCGGAATTCATACGTGAAAGTATCGACGAGGTGAACTCTCTGTTTCACCAGCACGATAGGCGCGCCTTTTTCGACGCACACCGCCACAACCGCAGCCCACCCCGAATGCACTCGAAACCCAATCGCCGCTTGTTTCAAATGACCCATCACGAAAACTTACTCCGGCGGCGCGCCTTCCACAATCTCCCGCACGATTTCGCGCGCCCGCACCTCATCCTCCGGCATCACAAACACTCGCCTTAGCTCATCGCTTACTATTGCCACACGATAGTTGATCCGGTTTTCTTTCAGCGACATTTCGACGAGGGAACCCCCCTCTTTGGGATTCCCGCTCCAGACTTCCAACGTTGCGTCCTCCGGATACTAACCCTTTGGATTCCAATCTCCCGGAACCTCTTCGATCGGCAACTCATCCCTTGCCGGCAATTCCAGAATGGCTTGATCCTCTTCCGAGTCATCAAAATCAAATACGCCCTCGTTGGCAATTTCCGTTGCTCTTTGCACATCGGATGTGGAGACCCAAATCTCGAAGTGCTGTTCCCGGGCCCAAAGATCCTGTCGATTTTGTTCCAAAACGCTGTACGGTATATCGTCCTCCATCAAGCGCCTGCAAACGGCGACACAGGACTCTTGATCGTCGCCACTCCAGGGCTTTTCAGGCGGCGTCTCGGACGAACCTATACCCAAACGCGTCATCTCTTCATCGGTTTCACTTGTGATCGGAAGCGCTTCGACTAAGTCCACGTCACAGTCCGTGCACCGCGTAAAACCTGGCCGATACTCCGCTTTGCATTGCGGGCAGAACATAACGACCCGGGAGTTTACTACACGGAGAAATCTCAATCCCTAGAAATACGTCCAGAGGATTGTGTTTCTACACAGTGCGCTCTACCCCTTTGTTTTCTTCTGTTTGCCAAATCATTCGAAACCGGTCGCAAACCGCTCCATCTAAATACTTTATTTTTACTTGACAAATCTTGTATATTGTGGTAGCATGAGTTGTGAATGTTCGGCCACAACCCCTCGAGGGCCTTCGTCGCCTTCTCTTTCCCATCCGCTCTATTTGCGCTCTCTTTCCAAAAAATGCCGGGGTTACCTACCTGCCGCGCTGTCCTCCGGCCTTCAGGTTTCCACCTTTTTGATGAACTATCCCCTTTCTTTTCAACTCCTTGCGCACTCTTTTGCGCTTTTTTGCATTTCTGCAAAATTCAACTCCTTTGTTTTCATGCGATTCCGCACTCTTTGGCAAAAACACGGGGGGTTGGGGATACGGACTCGTTCCTCAAACGCCTCAACGTTACTCCGCCCAACTGCGTCTTTTCGACTCCCTCCCTCGTATACCCGTTAGAATGAGCGCCACGATCTCATGCTTGGCACCACACCGGTACAGCCTCCTCGGGCCATCGGCCATGCCGGGGCCAGCCCTGTTCTTCTCCACGCTGATGGGCGATGAAGCGAAAAGCATTGCCCGCGGCTTGCACAAGCGCGACCCTGACCTGCTCGACCGCCTGATCGAGCAGTATCAATACCGCCTCTTCCGCTATCTCGTCTACGTCACAGGGAGCAGAGAACGCGCCGAAGATTTTTTTCAGGAAACCTGGATCCGCGTCCTCGAGCGCGGCCACCAGTACGACGGCAAGTCTAAGTTTGAAGCGTGGCTTTTTGCGATTGCGCGGTACCTGGTGATTGATTGGCAGCGCTCAAAGAAACCGCAAAGTCTGGACACGCTGACGGATCCCGAACAGGAACATCCGCTGCAACTCGCGAATGAAAATGATCCCTCGCCGCTGCACAAGGTCCTCAGCCAGGAGACGGAAGAAAACGTCCAGGCATCTCTGCAGAAAATTCCCGCCATTTATCGCGAAGTGCTCGTCCTGCGCTTTCAGGAAGAATTGCAAATTGAAGAAATGGCCGGCGTGCTCAGCGTTCCTCTTTCCACCGTGAAATCGCGCCTGTACCGCGGACTCGAAGCGCTTCGCGGCGCGCTCCTGGGAGGCGCTGCATGAAGAGCGGCAATGCTCACGATCGCGCGCTGCATCTGATCGCTCAAGCACGCGTTGAAGGAATTGCGGAAGCTGACAGCACATGGCTCCGCGCACACCTAGAGGAGTGCGAGTTCTGCACCGAGCATGCGCGTCAGACCGATCGAGCATTGCGGTCGTTGCGGACCGCCGTCATTCCGCTTCCTGATGGACTCGCCAGCCGCACGCAATTCCGCGTGCAACTTCGTCTGCAGGAATTGCGCGAGCGTGAGCCGAAGCGGAGAGCGCTCTGGGCGGCGTGCGCGGTTTCCTGGGTTTTTGGAATCGCCAGCGCTCCCTATGTTTGGCGCTTGTTCCAGTGGTTCGGCGAACGCACCGGAGTCCCCAAGCTGGTATGGGAGCTGGGCTTTGGGTTGTGGTGGACGATTCCCGCACTGTTCGTCCTGATCGTTTTATTGATGGAGAAAGTGCGCCAGGGCGGCGAACCGGAATGGATGCGGCAAAGCAAGTAACGGGAACGAGTGGAGAGAGAGGAAAGGTATGTCGGACTATCAGCAACGCATAGCGGGATCGTTCCAGGAGAGAAAGCGGCTGAACCAGTTACGGAAGCGCAAGGAAAACCTGCGCTTCTGGAGCGAGTTTCGCATCATTCCGCTCTGGCTGATCGTGCTGGTCATCGTGCTGTTCCTCGCCGCGCAAGTCATCGCCTTCGTTATAAACACGAAAGTGTTCGCACCCGGCGGCCAGATCTTCCCGCCAGAGCTGAAAGACGATGTCGCGCTGGCGTCTTTGGCGCTGGCCGGAATCGTGACTGGCGTCTCGCTCGTTTTCGCAACTCTTATTTTCTCGATCGCCTACGTGAACCGCGATGCGAAACGCCGCGGGATGAATTCCGCACTCTGGACCATTCTGGTGATCATCCTGCTTCCCGCGTGGGGATTCATCGGGTTCGTCATCTATCTTCTAATGCGCGAGCCGCTGCCCTATCCCTGCCCGGAGTGCGGTACCGCTGTAGGCGCGCGCTTCAACTTCTGCCCCAACTGCAAATGCAACCTGCACCCCTCCTGCCCGCAGTGCAAGCACGAGGTCGGAGAACTGGATAAGTTTTGCCCCAACTGCGGAAATGACTTGAAAGCGGCAGCGGATTCAACCCCAGTATCCCTGCAAAATCCGGCGTAGAGCCTGTCGGCTCGGCAATTCACTCGCCGCTTTCCAGCGCTTCGCGAGCGCCGGGCACCATAAAATGCTTCTCGAAAACTCTCGTGGGCTGGTACTTCTCCGCTCCACAAGCTTCGTTTCTTGTTGACGGCTAAGGCGCTCGATAGCATTGTTGCTGTAAGTTCTAGCTGGCGGAGAATAACTTTCATGCGAAAAATCCTGACGCTGCTCCTTGCGGTGGCGGCTCTTGCCTTCACCGTCCGAATTCAGGGACGAGCAAAAGCGGCTGACGACGAAACCCAACTCATCCAGCTCGAACGTTCCTGGAATCAGGCCGAAATGGGACGCGATGCCGGAGCCATCGCCTCGCTGTTCGACGATACGCTCGTTTACGTCGACTACGACGGTTCACTCAGGAACAGGACGGAATATCTGCGTTCGGTTGCCAGTCCCAGCTCTAGTCCTGAGCACATGTATGACGAGGGCATGAAAGTGCATGTTTACAGCAATGCGGGAGTGGTCTCCGGCATCTATCGCGAAACCGGCGTGACCAAGGGAAAACCATACACGCGGCGCGCGCGCTTCACAGACACTTGGATTAAGCAAAGCGGCCAATGGAAATGCGTCGCCAGCCAAAGCACACTCATCCAGTAGGATTTCAACGCTTGAAGAACTTGAAGGCATCCCGCCCTAACGAGGATGGGGCGCGCCGCTCAGGTCGGCGGCGTGGCTTCGGTGACTTCACGGATGATTTCGCGTGCGGCCGATTCGTCGGAGGGAAGGACGAAGTAGCGAAGCTTCCCCGGTGCAAGTCCCTGGCGGCGACAGGGAATGCGGTTTTCCTGAAAGCAATCTTCAAGGAGCTTCGCCAAGGCAGCGTCGTCCCCGGACCAGATCTCTGCCGTGGCTGCCGCAGGATTCCAAGGTTGCCGGGCGAGCATCGCTGGCCCGTTGCCACTTTCGGACAAATCCGGACTGATCTCGTTGCCGAAGAACGGACTGTCTTGAATTCCGGTGAGGAGCTCTTTGACCTTCGGAAGATCGCTGGCGAACACCCGGATTATGTATCTGGGCCGGGGCATGGCGAGTTCAAAGACGAGATGATCACTAGTGGCTTGCACATGATGCTGAATCCCCGCTTCCCGCAAAGCGGCGACTGCGTTGCTGACTGCGACAGGATCGCCCCCTCGCCATGCGACCTCAATGTGCTCCTTACGCTCTTTTTCATTCAGCGGACGGCCACGAAGCTCTGCCGAGACGAGTGCCGCGCCGCAAACGGTGCAGAGTTCAAAACCAGAGGCATACTCGACATGACAAACGGGACAATACTTGAGCGCGGCCGGATGAAACCCTGCCCCATTGGAATCCTCTGCTGGAAGAGGCTCGACGATCAATTGCGCTTTACAGCTGGGACAAGCAGCGAGGAATGCAGAACAAGCGGCCGAGCAGTTGTAGCATGCCTGCGTTCGCGCGGACCCGGTTCGGCGAGTCACCAGCGAAGCCGAAGCAAAATTCAAGGCCCGATCGAAGTCATTTGCGAGAACGTGAATCGTGGATACGCGTTGCGTGATGGCACCTATCAGGCCGCCAAGGGCACGCTTAGAACGCGCGGGAATCTGGGCTTCAGAAAGAACGGCGGTTACAAAATCAAACTCGTCCGAGTCGCGACCGGTCCACAGGAGCCGCGGCGGATTCGCGCGCGCCTCCTCGTCACTAAGCGTGGCGACCAACGCTGCCCCGCACGTGGCGCATTTCTCGATTGCTTTACGATATTCTGCAGCGCACAACGGACAATACTTCACGGTTTCCTTATCTAACAGAGTTCGACGGCGAGAGCTACGGCGTTGCCTCCGCCGAGGCAGAGGGCGGCGATGCCGCGCTTCAGGTTGCGGCGCTGCAATTCGTAGAGCAACGTGACGAGGATGCGCGCGCCGCTCGCGCCAATGGGATGGCCGAGGGCGACGGCGCCGCCATTTACATTAACCCTTTCAGGATTGAGCTTGAGCTGCCGCGTCACGGCGATGGCCGCGACGGCGAAAGCTTCGTTCAGCTCGACCAAATCAACATCTTTGTCGCGGTTCCATCCGGTTTTTGTGAGGAGTTTTTCGACGGCGTCAACGGGGGCCATCATCACCCACTTGGGCTCGACGCCGCTGACTGCTTGCGCGACAATTCGCGCGATCGGCTGTTTGCCAAGCCGCGACGCATTCCGCTCGCTCGTTACAATCAAGGCCGCAGCGCCGTCGTTCGTCCCGGGCGCGTTACCGGCGGTAACTGTCCCGTCTTTCTTGAACGCGGGCTTCAGTTTCGCCAGCGCTTCCATGCTGGTGTCTTCGCGCGGCGACTCATCGTACTTGATGACGATTGACTCCCCCTTTTTTTGCGGGACTTCCATCGGCAGAATCTGCGCTTCGAAAAAACAGGACTTGCGCGCGCGCACCGCTTTCTGGTGGCTTTCGACGGCGTACTTGTCTTGCTCTTCGCGCGTGATGCCGTATTTCTCCGCAACCAGTTCGCCGGTCATGCCCATGTGAAAATTCTCGTAAACATCCCAGAGGCCGTCAGCGATCATTGAATCAACAAGTTTTCCATCGCCGATACGGTAGCCGGTGCGCGCCTGCGGCAAAAGATACGGGCAGTTGGACATGGACTCCATCCCGCCGGCGACGACGATTTCTGATTCACCAAGCTGCACGGCTTGCGCCGCCAGCGCAACGGCTTTAAGGCCGGAGCCGCAAACTTTGTTGATGGTCATAGCGGCGACGCGGGGATTGCAGCCGCCCTTGAGGGCTGCTTGGCGCGCGGGATTCTGTCCCAGGCCGGCTTGCACCACGTTGCCGAGAATGGCTTCATCAATTTGATTCGAGTCGAGGCCGGCGCGGCGGATCGCTTCGGCGACGATTTTGCCGCCAAGTTCGGGCGCGGAGAATCCGGAGAGGCCGCCCTGAAATCTTCCGATGGGCGTCCGAACGGCGGAGAGAATGACGGGAGTTTCTGTGGTCATGGCAGGCCTCCAGCAGAGCAACGCATTCCATTATAGCGCGATAGGAAAAACGAAGCTGTGTGGAGGGACAAACTCCGAGAGCGGAGAAATTTTCCGCCCTCGGCAAATCATTCAGAACTTAATTTGCGGCGGCTCCAGCTGCACCTGGCTGGGCTTCATCCGCGCTCGGACCGTAGAGGCCCGGCACGGGAACACCGATCAAGCGGAAGTAGACCGTGAGTTGAGCGCGATGGTGGATAAGATGGTTAAGCACCATCCCTCGAATGCAAGCTACGCGTGGCATTGTGAAAATCTCTTTGCCGCCAGCGAGCAGCTTCCAATTCTTCAGCATTTCCGGATCGCTCACGCCCGCAAGCGCCGCACGGGCTTCCGCGACGTTCTTGTCAAATTCGGCGAGTGCCTGATTGCGGTTTTCGATTTTGGGTGGCGTGTAGGCCGGGCCATCCACGGGTGCGTAATCGAGTTGCTCGGTATTGAGCGTTACGGCGGTCCAACCGGGCATTGTAGCGATGTGGCCTGCATACCAACCGACAGTTCCCGACTTGTCGTGCGGCTTCCAGTTCCACTTCTCATCGGGACAGCGTTCCAGGACTTTGCGCGTGTTCTGCATCTCCTCGTCGAATTCGGAAAGCATGGTTTGTCCAATGGTCATATGAACCTCCGTTTGTGAAATTCGAGATTTCAGCGCACCGATACTAGGCGAATAAAAAGCGAATTGTCAAGAACTTCTTTTCGAATCACCAGGTGCCCTTCTTCGGGCCGCCCATCTCCCTGTTGGGCTTCGTTGCGCGAAGGGGGCGCTGGGTTATCCGTGATGAATGAATATTGATGTGCGCGCTGAAGATTAAGAGCGAGGTTGACAGGTTCGGGCGACGGTGGAAAATGACGCTATGGCACACCAGTTCACCACGTCCTACTTGAAGGACTCCATCGACCTTTTTCGTTACTACAAGAAGCTTGGGGAGCGCGCCATCGCACAGTGTCCGGATGAGGGACTCTTTACCATGCTGGACGCGGAATCAAATTCCATCGCGATCGTCGTGAAGCATATGGCGGGAAACATGCGGTCTCGTTGGACCGATTTTCTAACCACGGACGGCGAGAAACCCGACCGAAATCGCGACAGCGAATTTGAAGGGCCGCCAACGACGCGTGCGGAGTTGATGGAAATGTGGGAGCGCGGGTGGAAACTCCTCTTCAGTGCGCTGGAGCCGCTGAGCGATGCAGATCTAATGCGGACGATCACCATCCGCACCGAACCACATTCCGTAACGCAAGCGATCAACCGCCAGGTCGCTCACTACTCCTATCATGTGGGGCAAATTGTTTATCTCGCGCGGCACTTTGCTGGAGACAAATGGCAAACACTCACCGTCCCAAAGAAGAAATCAGCCGAGTTTAACAAGCAGGTTGCCGCCGGCGAGAAATCGCAACGATGAAGGCCTCCCATAGTCGCCTGCTGTTTTGTTTGCTAGCTTAAAGATCACATGCTAGTCTCGTGACAACGAGGAACGCGATGAGCAAGGTACATATCAGCGAGCTAGTGTTCGAGGTGACAGAAGAGGCTGAAGGTGGCTATTCGGCGGAATGCCTGACTGAAAATATTTTCACGCAAGGCGACACATGGGATGAATTGCGCGCGAATGTGAAGGAAGCAGTCGCGGTCTATTTTTTTGACGGCATAAAGCCACAAACAATTCGACTTCACCTCGTTCGAAATGAAGTCCTCACCCTCTGATGAAGCTCCCTAGGGATCTGAGTGGTCGTGAACTTGTTAGTGGCCTCTGCAAGCACTGGAATTACAGGGAAGTTAGCCAAGAAGGAAGCCATCTGTTGTTGGCAACGGATGTCCCGAGTCACCAACGAATCGCTGTCCCGCTTCATAAGTCTATGAAGGTCGGAACTCTAAACAACATCTTGCGAACGGTTGCTGCGCACAAAAGCACAACGCGCGAGGCGATCCTGAAGACCATTCTGTAGATCGCTCGTTTCCTCTTCGAGAGAATTTTCGATACCCTGCTTTAGTCATGGCGACGCTGTTTGACATGGAGCCGCTCGAGGAGAGCGGGTTGAAGCTAAATGACGCGCAGAAGCGCGCGATCACACATGGTGAAGGGCCGCTGCTTGTGATTGCCGGAGCGGGTACCGGAAAAACGCGCGTCATTACGGAACGCATCCGCCACCTACTGCAAACGGACGACTCGCTCTCTGGCGAAAACATTCTCGGGCTGACATTCACGAAAAAAGCCGCCGGCGAGATGAAAGCCCGCGTCGTGAAAGCCACGGGCGAACGCGGAAAAGCCGTGACGCTGGCGACGTTTCATTCCTTTTGCGAGACGCTGTTGGCGGAGGCGGACCCGCAACGGGTGATGCTGGACGAGTTCGATCACTGGATCCTGCTGCGGCGCAACCTGCGGCGGCTGCGTCTGGAGAAATACAGGAGATTGGCCGATCCCGGGCAATTCCTGAACGATTTCGTGGAGTTTTTTTCGCGTTGCCAGGACGAACTGGTGTCCGGCGAAGACTATCAGCGCTATGCCGCCGGGCTGGCGGCGCGCGTTGAAGCTGAGCGGGAAACACTGGACGAAGACACTCTCGCCGAACGCCTGGAGAGGGTTGCATTACAGCAGGAGCTTGCGCGCGCCTACCGGGCCAGCGAAGAATTGCTGCGCGAAAAAAATCGCGTTTCCTTTGGCTCGCTGATCACCGGAGCGGTGGGCCTGCTGGAACGGGACGCGCAACTGCGCGACGCGCTGCAAAAAAGATACCACTACATCCTGGTGGATGAATTTCAAGATACCAACATCGCACAACTCCGCCTCCTGGAGCTGCTCGCCGGGCCGGCGAGGAACATCGTCGCGGTTGGCGACAACGATCAGGCGATTTACCGGTTCCGGGGAGCTTCGTTCGGGAGTTTCAAATTATTCCTGGAACGATTTGCGGGATGGAAGGAAGGCCAGGACTCCACACCGTTCCGCATGGCGCTGACGGAGAACTATCGCTCGACACCGAACATCCTGCGCGTGGCGATGCAGGTGATCGGACAAAACTCCGTGAGCGCCGACTTTCCAAAGAAAATTCTCGCTCCCAACAAACCTTCCGGTGAAAAGATCCGCATCGTCGAGCTGGCGACTCCGGAAGAAGAAGCGCGATGGGTAGCGAGCGAACTCGAGCGCATTCATGCGGCGGGGCGGCGCTGGAAGGATTTTGCGGTGCTGTACCGCCAGCACGCGCACCGGGATCATCTGGTGGAAGAGCTGTCGCAGCGAAGGATTCCGTTTGTAATCACGAGACTCTCCATTCTGGAGCATCCGCTGGTGCGGGACGTGCTCGCGTACCTGAGGCTGATCTCCGCGCCGTACGACGACATTGCTTGCGCGCGCGTGCTGGCAGCGCCGGCATGGCACCTCGAAGCAGCGGATTTGGTGCGCTTGGCGGAGCGCGCGCGAAAAGAGAAGAAGGCGATCTACGATCTCCTGCAAGTGCCGCAGGGAAAATTGGCGTTCGACCGATCGCAAGCGGCGCTGGGGCAGCTAGTGGAATTTGTTTCTTCGCAGAGAAAAACACTGAAGCGCTCGACTGCGCGGGAGATTCTGGGCAACCTGACGGAGTGGCTGGAGATCCCGCAGCGCGCGAAGGAACACAACCGAAAATACGTCAAGCGGCTGGCGGAATTCATGAAGGAGTGGGAACCGAAAAGCGAAACGCGTGGTCTGGCGGAGTTCATCGAGTATCTGGATTATTACGCTCAGGCCGGCGGAGTGGTGAGCCTGGAAGACGACGCGCCGCTAGACGCCGTGCAGTTGATGACCGTGCATGGGGCGAAGGGCCTGGAGTTTCCGCAAGTGTTTCTGTTGCGCGTGAACAACCGCGCCTTTCCGGCGACCGAGAGGCCCCGCGTCTTCGAATTTCCGGTGGAACTTATGAAAGAGGGCGCTCCCGCGGAGCAGTTCCATATCCAGGAAGAGCGCCGGCTGTTTTACGTGGCGCTGACGCGCGCGGAAGAACGGCTGACCATCACGACAGTGACGGAGAAAAAAGGAAAAGTGCCGGTGTTCATCGAGGACATCGTGATGGAGCCGGCGATAAAGCGGCAGGATGTGCGTCAACTCATGCCGAAGCTGCCTCCGGCGGAAAAAGAGGATCGGGCGCCGGAAGAGGGCTGGGAAGATGCGCGGCTCTTCTCCGCCGCGGCGGAGGCGGCAAAGATTTTTTCGAGAATCGCGGATTGGGCGGAGGAGTTTCACCCGCCGTCACCGGAGCCGCTAACGCTCAGCCCTTCGGCACTGAGCGGCTACCGGACCTGCCCGCAAAGGTATCTGTTCGGGTATTTGTGGTCGCTGCGGGAAGGGCCGAAGGCCGCGATGACTTTTGGAGCGGTGATGCACACAACCATCAAACGTTTTGTGGACCAACTGCGTAAGGGAGTGCAACTACCCTTCGACGAATTGCAAAGAATTTTTGAGACGGAATGGAATTCGAAAGGGTTTGAGGACCAATATCAGGAAGAGGAATACAAGAAGGACGGACTGGAGCAGTTGCGAGTGTTTCATGCGGGCATGATGGCGGAACTCCCACGGGCGTTGATGCAGGAGAAAGCGTTCGAATTGCCCCTCGACAACAACGTCATCATCAAGGGGCGCATCGACCAGATCAATTCACTGGGGAACAAGCGGGATGTGGAAATTGTGGATTACAAAACGGGACGTCCGAAAAAGGACGCCGACGCCAAAAAAGATTTGCAACTGAGCCTGTATACGCTAGCGGTGAAGGAGATCTTGGAGTTGGAGCCAGTGCGGCTGGTGTTTCATTATTTGCAGGACAATCAGCGGCAGGAAACCACGCGGGACGCCAAGCAATTGGATGAAGCGCAGAGAGTGGTGCAGGAAGCGGCTGCGGACATTCGCGCGGGAGAATTCCCAGCGAAACGAGGCTTCATCTGCCGCAATTGCGCCTACAGGCCCATTTGCCCGGCGCATGAAGAAACCCTGAGCGTTTGAGCAAGCTTTGAAAGACCGAATCGCCTTCTCTGCCGTTATTGAAGCAAAAGAAAAAAGGCGCCCTAACTCGCGTCAGGGCGCCTGGGCTGCGAAATCTTGTTGGACAACTCTTATTTCCCTTTCTTGGGGGCCTTTTTCTCGCCCTTCTTGGCCTTTTTCTTCATGCGAATTTCCTCCTCAGTGGGAACCGATGATTAGCGCCCAGCGCTGCCCACCAGCTCCTGCACTGATATATGAGCGCAATTCGGCAAGAGTCAAGAGAAATCGGGATGAAAAATGATAATTCCGCTTATTTCGGCGTGGCGCCGGAGTAGTAGCCTTCGCGGGTCAGAATGGTCAGCCCTTCGCGCCTCACGCGGACTTCGATGGAATGGTATTCCGCGGCGCGGTCCGTTCCGCTGGGCGCATAAGCCAGCGTGTACTGATTGCGGGCCTCTTCGGTGACCCTGGCGTACAGTTCCTCCATCACACCGCTCTTCAGGCCGTAATAGACGTCGCCGCCTGTGTCATGAGCGTATTTGGAAAGCCGCTCGAATCGCCGCTCGAAGTACGCGCTGCCCACTCCCACTCCGTACACGGAGATGTTGTAGCGCAACAAATCCTTCAGCACTTCGTCGTACTTATTGACATTGAATTTCGGCCCGTTCACGCCATCCGAAATCAGGAAGATGATTTTTCGCCGCTGCCGCTCCGGATCGCGGTCCTTCAGCAACTGGGCGGCGGCGTACACCGCGTCGTCTAATGCCTTGGTCGGCTGGCCCTTGATGTTCAATGTAGCGCCGGTAATATTCGGCGCATCTCCAGTGGCGGAGTGCCCGTTGATCGACGGACTATTGGCGATGGCCGCGCTCGAAGGCCCCGCGGGGGGCTCCCCGTCCAGGCGCGTGCGCTTCAACTCGGTGAGCAGCTTGTCCTGGTCGCTGAGGAAGCCCTTCCCTTCGTGAAAGCGCTGATCGAACCGGCAGATGAAAGCTTCATCGCTCAAGCTCAAGCCGGCGACGACCGATCGCAGACTCTCGGAAACCTGCTTGGAGTCCTTGGAATTCAAGTCGTTGTCGATCAGCAAGACCATCGAGATGGGCGTGGGATCCACGCCAAAGTAAACAATTTTCTGTTCGACGTTATCCTCGAAGATTCGAAATTCGTCCCGCCGCAGGTCGGCGACCAGCTTTCCGGACCCGTCCTTCACGGTGACAGGCACCACAACCTGGTTGACCGGGATAATGATTTTGCCCTGCCTGTTCTGTTGCGGAGGCGCGTCCGGGTTTTGCTGCGGAGCAGCCGGGGTCGCGCCCTGTTGGGGCGCCTGGGCAAGAAGCTGAATGAGCGGCACGGCAAGTAGTACTCCGCAAACAACCAGAAACGTTTTTCGTAGACTTTTCATGGTCCTCAAGCCAAACTTCATATTGAACTCATCCGCGCGGTTGATTTCGGTCACGCATCCATCACACCGCTTCGCGGCATCCTACAGGGCGGCAATGCCCCGCGGGCTCTTTCCGGCCGGGCAACTCTCGCAAAGGAAAGTATACATGCGTTCGATGCATAAGCTTTTGATGCAATGTGCGACGGCAACGGTTGCGGTGATTTTGGCCGTGCCGGGCATGCCTCAAGAGCTCGCCGCACAAGGCGGCACGATCAAATCACAGGTGACCCTCGTGAACCTGTTTGCGACGGTGCGTGACAAGAACAAAAGGATCGTGCCAACTCTGAAGCAGGAAGATTTCAGGATTTCCGAAGACAACCAGGACCAGAAAATCGCATTTTTCTCGAGAGAGGTGGCCCTGCCGATTACCCTGGCTCTACTGCTGGATACTTCCGGCAGCGAGCAGGACATGCTGGCTGGCATTCAGGACGCGGGGAGCCAGTTCATCTCCCGCATCATCCGCAAGGGCGACGAGGCACTGGTGATGTCCTTCGATGCCAACGTCGACCTCCTGTCCGATTTCACGGACGAGCGCAGCCAATTGGAGCGCGCCATTCGAAGGAGCAGGATCAACGTACCGGATCAAGGATCGATGGGCGGAAACCCGGGGCCGATCGGCTCGCGCCAAATCACCGGTACAGCTCTTTATGATGCGATCTACCTGGCGTGCGGTGAAAAGCTCGCCACCGAAGCTGGCCGCAAAGCAATTGTCATCGTCACCGACGCGCAGGACGAAGGCAGCAAGGTGAAACTGGACGAAGCGATCGAGGCAGCCCAGCGCACGGATACCGTGATTCACATTCTGCTGGTGGTGGACCCACGATATGGCGGCAACCCCGGCGTGGCCCACAAACTGGCGGAGGAGACCGGCGGGCGCATGATTTCCGTTCGGTCGGAAAAGAAGCTCATGGAAGCATTTGACCAGATTTCCGAAGAGCTACGCAGCCAATATACCCTGGGCTACTATCCGGCCAACTCGGCCCGGGACGGGAAATTCCGCAAAGTCAAAGTCGAAACCACCGAGAAGGATCTGAAGGTCCTCGCTCGCAAAGGCTACTACGCGCCCAAAGGGTAAGTCTTCTAAAGTCTTAGGCGGCAACGTCGAAAGCTGGCTCCTATGCGAGAAGCGCTGCGTCCCTGTTGCCGCCTAAACCGGGCGATAAAGCTTCGAAGCAGCCGGGAAATTCGCAATCAATGATGTTCGCAACAATCGCCCGCGGAGCCCACAGCCTTGGCGGGCTGCACGTACTCCGCCTTTGCGTCCACCTTGTACCCTTCGTCGTACTTGTCGTGGTGACGTACCCAGGCCATCGTATGCTTTAAGCCCTCTTCCTCGCGTCCCTTTGAAGCGATGTCCAGCCAGTTGTACGCGCCGATGAGAATGTCCAGCCCGCGGCCGTAGCTTGAATACGTGTGAAAGATGCTTCCGGCCGCATCTTTGTAAAACACGCTCGTGCCGGGGCGTTCCTCGCTGGGGAATTTCTGCATTCCGTAGTTGTAATACACCTCGCCTTTCCCCAGTTCTTCCTTCGACATCGACACATGGTAGTCGTAATTGAAATCGGTCGCGTTTGACGACACCCAATGGAACCGCCAGCCCATGCGCTTTTTGAACCCTTCGATCTCCGCCAGCGGCGCTCGCGAAACCACCGCCAGCCGTACGTCTCTCGCCGCAAGGTGCGGTACGCTGCCGTCAATATGGTCAGAAATGAACGAGCAGCTCGGGCAGCCCTCCGCCCATCCAGGACCGAACATGAAGTGGTACACAATCAGCTGGCTTCTGCCCCCGAAGAGATCCGCAAGCGTCTCCTTGCCGCGCGGCCCGTCGAACACGTACGTCTTTTCAACTTTCTCCCAAGGCAGCTCACGGCGTTGCTTGCTCAGTTCGTCGCGTAGCCGCGTGAACTCCTTCTCCTTTTTCAACAGCTCCTTGCGCGCGGCAAGCCATTCCGCCGGCGTCACAACCTTTGTGTTCCCCATCGCTCTCGTTGCCATGCCTGATTCTCCTTTCCTATTCGCTTAGTGGTAACGGGAGCTTCGCGGGCTCCCGCTACCACTAGCCGGTCGTCGAATTTAGATTGAGCTGCGAGCCGCGCTTCTAATGGCTCGCGGCCTGCGCTTTTGGTGCCTGCGTCCCTTGTTGCATTTGCGCAAGGACCTTTCGGATCGCTTCGTTTGACCCGGGGCTGCGCTTCTCCCGCCAGGCCTCCAGACGGGTAGCGTGCTGTTCGAGGTTGGCGAGGAAGTTCGGGCTGCTGAACATCGCGCGCCACACGCCGATTACAGGCTTCACCTGTTCCCACACGACCCATTGTTCGCCGTTGCTCTCGAAGAAGAACTCTTCGTCGACCAGCCCGCGGTTCACGATGCTGGTCACCATTTCCCAGTAACCAAGCACCATTCGCATGTACAGATTCCCCTGGCTGCCCGGGGGGCACACGCGCATTAAGTCGTCCGCAGTCTTCACGTGGAAGTTGGCCGCGAACCAATCCCGCGCCTCGCGCAGTTTGGGTTCGCGCCGATCCTCGTACAACCGCAGCATCAGATTCACCTGCTCGTTCGTTACCTGGCCCATGTTTCCTCCTTTGGTTTGGACTATCGACTAAATTCTGGGGTAATTAGACAAATGGATTTTCGTCCGCGCTGGGGCCGTAAATCGACGGCACGGGAACATCCAGCATCCGCAGATAGACGGCGAGCTGTCCGCGATGGTGATAGTTATGATTCATGAGGATGGAGCGGATGAATCCGATCCGCGGGACCGACATCATCACTTTTCCGTTTTTCGTCAAGCTCCATGTGGACATCAGCCGGGCGTCGTCCATTTTCTTCAGCGTATCCTTCGCACTCTCGAGGCTCTTGGAGAAGGTGTCCAGAACTTCCTTGCGGCTCTTGGCCTCCGGCTGCGAGAAGCTCGGGGCCTCCATGGTATCCGGCACCGCTGCCGCAGCGATCCTGCCCGGCCCGGACGCAATGTGCAGCGCCAACTGGCCCAGGGAAAAGGCTTTCGGGTGGGGCTTCCAGGCGAGTTTGTCCTCTGGAATTCGATCCAGCACTCGCTTGGTCGTTTTTGCTTCCTGATCAATCTCCATCAAGATGGAATCTACAAGTCTCACGGCTGCTCCTTTTACTTGTTTCTTCAAACGAAATTCGTTCACCATGAGCGTCGTCAATCCACCCGCGGACATCAAACTTCCGGCCATCAGCACTGCGCTGCCGACACAAAATGGACACATCGGCACCTCCATCCGCCGAGTCGCCGCTCACCGAGAACGTTTCGCCTCCGCCCGCTTCCGCACACCCTCATTGATGTGCCCCCACCCCTTCGACACCCCTTTTCGGTGGTCCTCCAAAATCAGTCCAAGCGCCGTGTGATGAAAGCTGATCAGTGTTCCGCCATCTCTCTCGCTCAAGCGGTATTGCACGTTCGAGACGGCGGGATAAGACATGAACAATGGCCCAGTGATTTCGAGCAGCGTCGGCCGCTTGATGGCCTGCACCACTCCCCAGAAGTGGCCGTTGTTGTCGCCAAGGTCGCGATACCACCTGCCGCCCGGCCACGCCTCGAGCTTCATCGGCATCGGCCCGCTCTCAGCTTCGTTGTGCGGCCCCAACTGCTCCAGCAGCGCGGCAAATGTATCGTTTAGCGATGCGCGCACGTGGATTTCCTCCGTGATACCCAGCGTCAAATCCTCAATTCTTGTTGCCGTCGAAATCATCTTTCCTCCTTGAAATGAAATCCGGTCCCGAATCGTTTGACGGATTGCTTTTTCGCTCGGCGCGTTCCTTAACGCGGCTCAATTGATGACGCCAGTAACGCTCGAACGTTTCCGCCCATTCGTGAAGCGGGCGAATCGCCTCCGCGTTCGTTCGATACAGCATCCGGCGTCCGTCGCGGCGCACGTTAACGAGGCCCACCTCCAGCAACACCCGCAGATGCTTCGAGACAGATGGCTGCTCCATCCCCAGCCTGTCCACAATCTCCCCCACTGGGCGCTCCTGCAGAGCGATGAAGTTCAGAATCTCCCGCCGCCGCGGCTCCGCCACCGCATTGAACGCATCCGAAGTTGTCGCCGCTCGTGCCATAGCTTTACAATACATTCCCATATGGGAATGTGTCAAGAACTTTTTTTCCCTTCTCCGCCCCCGCCCGAGGCAGTTCTCTTCTGTACCCTTCGCAGTACCCTTCGCAGTACCCTTCGCGGACCCGGTGGTCCGTGCCATAATGGTGGGAGAACTGGAGTTTTATTCCGTGGACAGTCTGCTTTCGAGGATTACCATCACGCCAGGACTGCGGTCCGGACAACCATGCATCCGTGACCTGCGAATCACCGTCTGGGACATTCTAAAATGGCTCGGCACTGGCGCGTCCCACGCGCAAATCATCAGTGACTATCCAGAACTCACGGAAGAAGACATCCTCGCCGCACTCCGGTGGGCCGCCTCTTTGGGAGACAATGCCGTCGTTCGTTAGTCTGAATGAAGCTCCTATTTGATGAGAATCCGCAAGTTGGTGGAACTTGTCAGGGATCTTTTTCCTGGCTCGGCGCACGTCACTCAGGTCGGTTTGAGCAGTGGCACTTCCGATCTCGAGATCTGGGAGTACGCCAAACGCAACAGTTTCGTCATCGTCACCGCGGATACGGATTTCGTCACGATGGCGAATGCACTCGGGCATCCGCCAAAAGTCATCATTTTGGAGAACTGTGATTATCCGACCAGCGTTGCTGCTCGACTAATCAATGCAAACGCAATTCGCACTTTCGAGTTTGAAGGTAGTGACGATCCGCTCCCTACCTTGCGAAGGCCATGACGCTCGCTTCCCTCCTCTGAGGCTTTACGGCCGCCCGCGATTACTGCCGCGGGAAGGTGAATTCGCCCTCCGGGTTACGCTCCTTCAGAGCGGTTACCTTGCCGTTCTCCATGACGAACTCCCAAATGTTATCCGCGAACTGCGGCGTCCTGAACTTGAGCCCCTTGATGGGGATCAGCTTCTGGGGAGGTCCGCCGGGAAAGGCCAGCGAGAGACCAGTGCCGGGCTGGTAGAGCACCTGGAACTTGACCTTGGTCGGAGTTATGTAGTCTCCCGCGAGTTTCTCAAGCAATGCCGGTTCTATCGTCTCAGGTTTGCGCGTGAACACGACTTCACTCTCATCCAGCGAGATCACCGCGCCGTCAATGTCACCCTGCGGGTTCGTCCGGAAATTCACGGAGAATCGGCCATATTGTTCGTCGTCGGGCGTGTCAAACCGGTCGTAGTGGAAGTGGCTCAGTGGAAAATCGAACGCGTGAAAACCGAATTGCAGCGCGTTACTTTTTAACCCGATCTTGAGGATGCCGTAGGCCGAATTCTCGTATTCGCCAGCGTAGTCCGCCAGGGCGTGAGATGGCTTGGTGTTCGGAACGCGGTCGCCACCGGCTTTCGCGCGCGCTTCCGTGCCTGCTTTCTTGCCAGCGAGCCGCCGCGTGAGTTGGCGCTGGCTCCAGGGCGTTTGATCCATGCCGAGAAGGCGCTCGTACACGTTGTAGCTGACGACGTTGTACAGCGGAGCGCTGTGGTCACTGATCACCAGAACGATCACGCCGATTTTGTCGTTCGGCATAAAGGAAACCTGAGAGTGGAAACCAGGAAGGTCGCCACCGTGAAAGGTCATCAGATGCCCGCGGTAGGCCGCGGTTTGCCGCCCCATGCCGTAGGCAGGATTGAGCAACTCCCAATAGCCTAGAGCTTCTCCGGCGACGTTTGGCAAACCGATTGCCGGTTGCAGCGTGGCCTTCAGTACATTCGCCGGCAAGACCTGCTTGCCGTTGTATTTCCCTTCATTCATCAGGGCGATCAGCCAGTGCGACAGCTCATCGATATTGGAAATGATGGCGCCAGCCGGGGCGATGCCTTCCGTATCTTCATAGTAAGGAATCTTGTAGAGCTCAAACGAGTCGCGCTTCTCCTTGTATGGCACGCCATGGTCGGGATGCTGCGTCATGTCGGAGATCGAGAAAGTGGTCGTTTTCATCTCGAGTGGCGCGAAAATCTTCTCGTGCACGAACTGCTCCCACGTTTTCCCGGATTTCAGTTCGATGATGTTCCCGGCGGCAGCGTACATCAGGTTGTTGTAGAGAAAAGTTTGCCGCATGGGCTCCTGGGGCTCGAGGTACTTCAACTTCTCGAACAGCTCCTTCCGGGTAAAAGGAGATTTGAACCAGATTGAGTCGTGCCGCGTCACTCCCGTGCGGTGCGCCAGCATGTCGCGCAGCGTGACGTTGTTATTGAGCTGGTCGTTGTAGAACTGAATCGTCGGAACGGACTCGCGCACCGGCTTATCCCAGGTCAGCTTCCCTTCCTCGACCAGCATGCCCGAGGAAACGGCGGTGAACAGTTTTGAGTTCGAGGCAATCTGGCACAGCGTTGTCGGTGTGAAGGGCAGCTTTTTCTCGTAGTCGCGATAGCCGTAGCCCTTGGCGAAAACCAGTTTGTCGTTGACCACGATGCCCACGCCGATCCCCGGCGTATTCCAATCCTTCAGAACCTGCTCCATGTAAGAGTCAAAACCGCTCAGCTTGCTCGCGACGTCAGGCGCCTGCGCGCGAGCGCTAGGCCCAGAGATCATCAGCATCAGGGTCACAGCGAAGAAGACAACCGCGTGAATAACTCGGGGGTAGCGTCGTTTATTATCGAAGAACATGAGGGTGAAATCTCCTCTGTGAAGTGTCCAAGTGGGAAAGCGTGGGCATTGTATAACACAGAACGAATTGACCCCAATCCCGCGACCGTCTACCATCCTCGTTTCACCTCGCACCCATGCTCAACGAAACCATTGCACACTACCGCGTCCTCCGCCAGCTCGGCAAAGGGGGCATGGGCGTCGTTTACGAAGCCGAAGACAGCAAACTCGGCCGCCGCGTGGCCCTGAAATTCCTCCCCGAAGACACACGCCGTGATCCGCAAACTCTCGAGCGTTTTCTCCGCGAAGCCCGCGCCGCTTCCGCGCTCAATCATCCCAGCATTTGCACCATTCACGCCATCGAGGAACACGATGGCCGCACTTTCATTGCCATGGAGCTTCTCGAAGGCCAGACCCTCGACAAGCTCATACCCCTTGGCGCCCTTCCCATTCCGCGCACCATTGAAATCGGGATTCAGCTTGCTGACGCTCTCGACGCCGCCCACAAAAAAGGCATCCTCCACCGCGACATCAAGCCCGCCAACATTTTCGTCACCGAGCGCGCCGTCAAAATTCTTGATTTCGGCTTGGCCAAGCTCCTTCCCGAACACCACGCCGACTTCGGCGGCGAAACCCTGGACGATCCCGAAACTCTTCTTCTCACGAGCCCTGGCACCGCCGTCGGCACGATCTCTTATATGTCCCCCGAGCAAGCTCGCGGTGAGGAACTCGACCCTCGCAGCGACCTCTTTTCTCTTGGTGGCGTCCTCTACCAGTTGACCACCGGCAAGCTCCCCTTCCCTGGCAGCACCAGCGCCGTCGTATTCGACCACATCTTGCACAACGCACCAGTGGCTCCCATTACGCTGAATCCCGACGCGCCCGCCGAACTCGAACGCATCCTGAATAAAGCCCTTGAGAAAGACCGCGACGTCCGCTACCAGGTCGCCGCCGAATTGCGCGCTGACCTCAAACGCCTGCAGCGCGAATTGGACTCCGGCAAAGCCGCTCCCGTCACCTCTTCTTCAACGCGAATCCCTGCGCAATTGTCCACGCCCGCCGTCACGCCCGCCGAGCCTCCGCGCGCGCCCTCAAGCAGCTCCATCCTGGTAGCCGCTGCCAGCAAAAACAAATTCGGCACCGGCCTCGTGCTTGGAGCCGTTTTCCTGCTGCTCATCGCCGCCGCGTTCGGTATCTATTCCCTTTTGCCGCGCAAAAAAGTTTTGCCCATCGAACAAATGTCGATCGAGAATCTCACCAACAACGCTCACGTCTCCCTGGCCAGAATTTCCCCCGACGGAAAATACTTGCTCCACGTCCTCGACGAAAATGGTTTGCAGTCCCTCTGGCTCCGTCACATTCCCACCGGCAGCAACACGCAGGTCGTCACGCCGGCCGCTACCCGTTACGGCGGCCTCACGTTTTCCCCCGATGGCAATTACATCTACTTCGTCCGCCGCGACGACTCCGAGCAAGCTATCGCTTCCCTCTATGACGCACCCATGCTCGGCGGCACTCCCCGCCTGCTCATCAAGGACGTGGACAGTCCCATCGCTTTCTCGCCCGACGGGCAGCGTTTCGCCTACTTGCACCAGCATGGTGATTCCGCCGTCACCGACCTCAAGATCGCGCGTCGCGACGGCGCTCTCGAACGCGACCTCTTTCAACACAAGCAAATTCTCACTGACAGCCTGACGCTTTCCTGGTCTCCCGACGGCAAGACCATCGTGCTCCCTATCGTTCAGCCAACTCCTCACGATCTCGGGGGATTCCTTGCGGTGGATGCAGCCAGCGGTGAGACGAAACAAGCAGCGATTGCGAAAGATCGCATTTACTTTGAACCTTCGTGGTTTCCCGATGGCAGCGCCCTTCTCGTCTCTGCTACCACCGCCCCCACTGGTTTTCTTCGGAATCAGCTCGGAATTGTTTCCTTCCCCGGCGGCGATTTTCGCCTCTTGACCACCGACACCAACGATTATGTCCATCCCAATATTTCAGCGGACGGCCGAAGCATCGCCGCGAGTCAGGTCCACGGAAAATTTGAAATTGCCATCGCTCCCGCCGGCTCGCCCGAAAAATTAACTCCCATCAAATTGCCTTCCAACCTGCCCACCTGGGGCTGGGACTGGACTCCGGATGCCCAGCTCCTGGTCGTCCAGGGTCCGGACATTCGAATGGTGAATCCCGCCGGAGGAGACCGCGTCGTTTTCTCCGAACCTCGGTATCCCATGGATCAGGTGACCTCCTGCGCGAACGGCCGGTACATTGTCTTTCGAACGCTCGGCAGGTCGGGCGGCGCGGAAGCGAATTTCTGGCGTGTCGATTCGAACGGCACGAACTTAATGCGCCTAACCCTCGGCCTGAACGAACGCGTGCCCGCTTGTTCGAATGACGGTAAGTGGTTGTACTACCTTGACGCTGCAGAAAATCATATTCTCAAGCGCATTCCCCTCGAGGGTGGCTCGCCGGAAACGATCATCAAATTTCCTTCCGAGCCTTACGCACTCTCCCCCGACGGAAAAACAGTCGCGGCCTTCGAAGTCCGTGAAGCGGACCACGCGGTCATGCTTGCTTTGTATTCCCTTGTGGATGGAAAACAATCGGCGCTCGAATTCGACCAGCGCAGCTTGCCCGTCCTCGCCTTCCTGCCTTCCGGAAAAGCCGTTGTTTATGTAGTGCGCGAAAAAGGTGTGGATAACTTGTGGATCCAACCGCTAGATGGAACTCCTCGCCGGCAACTGACGCATTTTACCGCAGAGCGAATTGCCGATTACGCGTTTTCGAAAGACGGCTCGCAGCTGGGGATCAAGCGTGGACACGCGGAATCGGACGCGGTGCTGCTGCGCAACGTTCCCCGCTGAAAAGTCTGGAACTCACGTCGAATCGCGAGGCTCAGTAACTTATTTTCACAAACAAATTATTGGATCGTACCGCCGCCGGGAGGGTTTGGCGTCGCCGGCACGTTGGCGTTGGCGCGCGCAAAATACCCGCGGCGCGCCCGAACCTGGTAGCCCTTGTGGTCCGGCACCTCGATGCGGATTTTGTGGTAACGGCCATCGAGCACGTAATTCGTCGGAAGATACGCGATGGAATACTGGTTGCGAAGTTCGTCGCCGATGTCCTGAAACGACTGGTCCAGGTCATCCACATGATAAGGGAAGAACGCTCGACCGCCGGTTTCCTCGGCAAGGTCCTGGAGAATCTTGTCGCCATCCGTCAAGTGATATTTGCGGTCGCCCATCTTGCTGGGATCCGTCTGCGACAGGGAAATCCATTGCGTGCTGGTGCTGATGCTGTAGATGACCACGCTGGTGCGCTGCGCCATCTCGACGGCGTCCGAGCGCGTGTGCGTGGATAAATTGTCCTCGCCATCGCTGATCAGAATCATCACACGGCGCACCACGTCCGGCTGGTCGCCTGGCGGGCGCGGCGGGTGGCTCAATTCTTTCACGCATGCTTCATAAATCGCGTCGTAGATCGCGGTGCCGCCGCCCGCGCGCGTCTTGGTGATCTGGTCGCGCAGCGCTCCCGCATCGCCGGTGAAGGCCTGGACGATTTGTGGCTCGTCGTCAAAAGTCATCACAAAAGCTTCATCTTTGTTGCGTCGCAGCACACTGAACAGGAAATTAATCGAAGCATCTTGCTCGAACTTGATGCGATCGCGGATGCTGTTGGAAGTATCCAGCAGCATGCCGATGCGCAGCGGCAAATCGGACTGCTTGCTGAAATAACGGATTTCCTGGGGAAACTTGTCGTCCCAAATCTTGAAGTCGCTCTTTTCGAGTTCAGGGACCAGCTTGTTCCGGCGGTTGAGTACGGTGAAGAGCACGTCAACGAGGTTGACTACCGTCTTGATCGTTTGATCGCTCTGCTGCGCAGCCTCCTGCTTCGGTGCGGACGATTGAGCCGGTGCGGGCGTCTGAGGTTTCGCGTCAGGCGGGGGTTGCTGCGCCCGGTCGGTCAGCGGAAGGGATAACAACGCCAAAGCCAAAAAGATCGAGGTGAATGTTCGTCGCATTTGCATCGATTATAGGTATCCCGCCAGCGCAGCGTCAATTCGGCCCTGCGGTTCTCCTGCAGCGCCGCAAAGTTTTTTCAAATAGTCGCGCAGTTCTGGCGGCAGCGCGGCGCGAACTTCGATCCATGCGCCGGTCCTCGGCTGCGCGAAGCCGAGCTTCGCGGCGTGCAGAAAATTGCGACCCAGCTTCGGCAAATCTAGCTTTCCTACGCGCAGTTCTCCGGCCGCCCCATACAGCGTGTCGCCCACGACTGAATGTTTCAACGCGGAAAAGTGCACTCGAATCTGATGCGTGCGCCCGGTGTGGAGTTGGACTTCCACTAGCGTCGTATTGTCGATCTTTGCGAGCGCCTTCCAATCCGTTCTGGCCTCGCGTGGATTCGTGATGCCTGCGCCGTGCCAGGATTTTCGCTGCGTCGCCATGCGCGTGCGATGAATCGGGTCGCGCCCAATCGCCAGCTCGATGCGACCGCTTCTCTCTGCAAGAACGCCTTGCACCAGCGCGATATACGTTTTCTGGATGGCTCGCTTGCGGAACGCTTCGCCAAGCTTCGCGTGCGCCGCGTCGTTCTTGGCCACCAGGATCACGCCCGAAGTCTCTTTGTCCAGCCGATGCACGATTCCCGGCCGCATTGGATCGCCCGCCCGCGAAAGCGCTTGCCCACGCCCCAGCAGCGCATTAACCAACGTGCCGGACACGTTTCCCGCGCCCGCATGAACGGTCATGCCCGCGGCCTTGTTGATGGCGATGACGTCGTCGTCTTCATAAAGCACATCCAGCGGAATCGATTCCGCCTCCGCGTGTGGCGCCGCCCGCGGATGCGCCCGCACAACAATGAGTTCCCCGCCATGAAGTTTCTGCGAAGATTTCGCCGCCTTGCCATTGACGAGGACCAAGCCACCATCAATAAGTTCCTGCACGCGTGCCCGCGACAGTTCCGCGCAATGTGCCGCCACGAACCGGTCCAGCCGCGTCCCAGCGTCTGTATCAATCGCCAGAAGTTCATGCATCTCGGGTTGGGCCCCAGCCGGCATGACCAGATTGTAGCAAGGTGGACAGGAGGCTGGATGGCGACCGCTGTAAGCTGAGTGGCTTTGTGCGAAACAGCAGGCGGTGGGGAAAGGGCGCACAAAATCACGGGCAGAGGGGAAGAAGCCAATTCGTCGCAGGATGGTCAGGGAAGCAGGGCTCCTATCACCTGCCTCCCCTGTTCAAGCCACAACCTCCGACCTCCGCTACAACAGTATGCCAAGAGTCGCGGTCCGGGTCGTACCGTTGTACGAAGCTGAGATTGTGGCGGAAGTCGAGATGAGAACGAAGGACGTGTTCACCGTGAAGGTTGCGCTGGTGGCTCCGGCTGGAACGATCACGCTGGAAGGTACTCTAGCCGCGCTGTTGCTGCTGGATAGAAAGACTTGAGCGCCACCCGCTGGGGCTGGCCCGGTCAGAGTTACAGTGCCCGTGGAAG
>WNFO01000090.1_pt1 | contig 57753 bp, 57 predicted proteins | sample 5400251 | NCBI WGS metagenome assembly WNFO01 (sample SAMN13153354, study PRJNA577476) | soil metagenome | isolation source: 100 cm saprolite under Madrone tree | place: USA:California | collected 2016-06-14 | reverse complement strand
CTCGCCGCAATCACTTTATCGATAGCAAATCCGCGACGCCGGTGAATCAGGCGCGTCACCGCAAAGCTTACAAAGAAATTATTGTTGACAGCAGCATGGTAAAGTTGCAGTATTCCGCTTATTAAAACGATTCAATCGCGCGGATCGTTTCTCTCCCCAGCCTCCGCATCAGCAACCGCCCTGGCCACAGATGCGGGCTTTTCTCGGCCCACTTGACCGCAAGGGGGGAATCCTCAGATGAAATCCACGCAAGCCCTAGATAGAGCATCGCAGTGGTGGCGTCGTTTTTTAATTTTATTCGGCATTTTGGCGGCGGCCGCTTGGCCGTCATCCTTGCTCGCTCAGACCAGTTTCATCCGCGTGCACCAGACAGGCTATATTTCCAGCGCACCGAAGCGCGCTTATCTGATGACCTCTTCCACTTCTACCGGTTCTTCGTTCAGCGTACTGAATTCGGGAGGGTCCCCGGTTTTTTCCGCTGCGCTCGGCGCAGATCAGGGTAAGTGGGGAACTTTCGCGCATGTGTACGTGCTCGATTTCGATTCCGTCTCCACGGCCGGCACCTACACAATTTCGGTAAGCGGCGCAATCGCTGCATCTTCTCCCAGCTTCCAAATTAACAGTGGCGCCAACCTGTACTCTACTCCGCTCGCCAACTCACTTTATTTTTACGAGAACGAACGCGATGGTGCGAACTTCATCGCCACGCCGCTTCGCACCGCCGCCGCCCATCTCAACGACCAGCACGGCAAAGTTTATTTCTCGCCTAGCTTCAACAAGAAAGACAATGCCGGAACCTTGACTCCCACCGGCGCGGTCATTGACGCTTCCGGCGGCTGGTGGGATGCCGGTGACTATTTGAAGTTTGTCGAGACACACAGCTACACCGTGGCGCTGATGCTCGAAGGCGTTCGCGATTTTCCCAGTCAAATGGGCGCGGGCTCTTCCTCCTCGAATTTTACGGCCGAAGCTAAATTCGGTCTGGATTGGCTGCAGAAAATGTGGGACGACAATTCGAAAACTCTCTACTACCAGGTGGGCATCGCATCCGGCGGCCATGCCTACGTCGGCGACCACGACATCTGGCGTCTGCCGCAGGTGGACGACACCTATCAGAATTGTGTCTCTCCCTACGAATTCATCTGCAACCGACCGGTGCTTCTGAATACAGCGGGCGGAGCTGGAGCTTCCATCAGTCCAAATCTGGCCGGTCGGTTGGCCGCAGATTTCGCGGAGTGCTATCAGGTCTTCAAGACGAGCAACCCGACCTATGCAGACCAATGCCTGCTCTCCGCGGAGCATATCTTCGATCTGGCGAATACAGCGCCCGGAACATTACTCTCCGCCGGTCCGTTCGATTTTTATCCGGAGACCGAATGGAGGGACGATCTTGAGCTAGGCGCAACAGAGCTTTACTTCGCGCTGCAGGCGGGAAATCTTCCGTCAGGTCTACCGCACACCGACCCGATGTTTTACCTCACGGCGGCCGCTAACTGGGCACACGCCTATATCACCGGAGCCAACGACGCCGCAGACTCGCTGAATCTCTACGACGTCACCGGCCTGGCTCACTTCGAGCTCTATCGAGCTTTCACACTCGCGGGTAGTCCCACCGGCCTCGCTGTGACTCAAGCCGCTCTGCTCGCCGACTTGAAAAAGCAGCTCGATAAAGCTGTCACTCAAGGCAGCACGGATCCGTTCGGCTTTGGCTTTCCCTGGGCTGTCTACGACACCACTTCGCACGGCTTTGGTCTAGTGGTGATGGCCGCGGAATATGACAATCTCACCGGCGGCACCACATACGCTCCTTATGCCAGCCGCTGGCTGGCCAATGTTCTCGGCACCAATGCATGGGGCACGTCGCTGGTCGTCGGCGACGGCAGCACCTTTCCACTTTGCATGCAGCACCAAGTCACTAACCTGATTCCATCCCCTCCAAATGGTCCGCCTTTTCTGAAGGGCGCGGCCGTCGAAGGGCCAAACTCCTTTGCCGCGAAAGGTACGCTCACCAATATGGTTGCGTGTCCGCCGAACGGCGTCGACCAGTTTGCGCAATTCAACGGCAATGGCGCTGTCTATAAAGACAACGTGCAGTCTTATTCCACGGTCGAACCTGCCATCGATCTGACGGCTACGTCGTTTCTAGCATTCTCATGGGCCATTGCCGGGGCCCCTTCGGGCACACCTTAAGGAAGACCTGACAAGGGCTGCCCACAGTTCAATATTCAGCGAATGAATTTCCAAATTAGGGAGGCGATTATGCTTAGAAGAATTCTACTGCTCTGTGCTCTCGGATTGTTGGTCGACTCAGCCCTCTATGCCCAAACGCAAATTCAAGTCTATGGAGTCTGGCACTGCTACAGCGACGGCTGTGGTTGGCTTTCAGTGCCCAATATGACCACCTTCGACACCGATAATCACTGGCTGATCGATCGCGGGAACGGTCAACCCTCAGTGAACCTTGTCATCCTGAGTTTCGTAAATCCAGTGGACCTTATGAATCTAACCACCAACTCAACCACAACAAATGGCATACCCATCGGGATGAATCCCGCGGTCGTTAATTACTTCCAGAGCAAAGGCGTGCGCGTGATGTTTTCCATCGGCGGCATCCGGTTCGTAAAAAACTGGGAGAAAGCGCTGTCCGCAAATCCCACGCAACTCGGCATCAACGCTGCCAACGCGGCCAAGCAATTCAACGTGGGCATGGAAATTGATTACGAAAAAAGCAGCAATCCGAACCTGACCGGCTTGCAGCAGTTCATCTCCGCGTACCGCTCGGTGATTCCATACGACCCCACGGGCAACAACTTTGCCGCCCGCTTGACCATCGATCTCGGTAACGACGATCTATATCTGCAATCGCTCTCCGCCTATGCCACCGCGAACTGGCTCAGCACCAGCACTCCGGTGCTGGATTACGCCAACGCCATGGTCGCTTCACAAAAAACCACGGTTTCGGCTCTCGAGACCGGTTGGGCGCAGCATGTTAACGGCGTCAGCGGCGTTCCTCCGCTCGCCCCCGCAAAATTGACCGGTAGTCTATGGCTGATCGCCGGACATCCGAATTGCGCGACTTTCAGCACTTCTGATCAAAAAGCCGCCGCCAATTTCGTTGAAACTATTGCGCCGAACGGCGCGGGAACCACCAACGGCATGCTCGGCTTCATGTTCTGGGCTGCGGGATGCCAAGGCCAGGGTACCGGCTGCACTTTTCCTCCCACCACCTGCGAAGGCGGTATGGGAGTCGCCTGCACGACTTTCAATATTCCAATTCCAATGCCTCCCCTTCGCACACAATAGACGCGCGCACATGCAATAAACGCCAGCGATTGATCGGCGGCCAGATTACACGCGCTCAGCTAGCGCGACTGCGCATCCGAGTGCGCCTGCGTAAATATTCCTCGGGCCTCCGCTGTACGACAATATTCCCCCTGAGGTGTCGAATTTTCCCCCGAACCCTGACCTGACGCCCACCGCCGTTTCGCGCAAGCTGCTGAATCTAAACGGCATTTCTTTTTTCCCGGCTGGCTTGGAACTGCGGTTGCACCTTCACACCATCCGAGTAATCGACACAGGAGGTCGGTGGAATGATTAATAAAAGGCACTTGTTTGTACGAAACGCAGTAGCGGTCCTGGCGGCGACGCCTCTGTTGTGGATCGCTCCCGGCGCGAATGCACAAACCTCCTCCCCCTCACCTCAGGAGAGCAAGACTTCGCAAAATAGCGACATTACGCGCCAGGAATTAGCACGCTTCGACCAATTTCTGGACAATCACCAGGATATTGACCAACAACTTCGCCGCGATCCGTCGCTGGTGAACGACACCAATTACCTCCAGGCGCATCCGGATCTGCAAACCTTTTTGCAGAACCATCCTGGCGTCCGCGAAGAGATAAAAGAAAACCCCAACTATTTCATGCGGCAGGAAAATCGCTATGAGCGCCGGGAGGACGCGCGCACACTCGCGCAGTTCGATCAATTCCTCGACAAACATCGCGAGATTTCCGAACAGCTTCGCCGTGACCCATCTCTCGCTAACAACCAGCAATTCGTTGATAGCCATCCCGCGCTGCAGTCCTTTCTTCGTGACCACAGCGAAGTGCGGCAGGATCTATCGCGAAATCCAAACGGTTACATGCAACAGGTAAATCAATACGAGCAGCGTGAAGATGCAAACAGCGATCTAGCGCGGAACCGTGTTGATAACCGGCAGGACAATGACGCCCGTCAGGACCGTGACCGCGATAACGACCGGCGCGATGTGGACCGTCAAGATCGCGAGCGTGATTCGGACCGGCGTGACGTGGACCGTCGAGACCAGGATCGACGCGCGCAATTGGCGCAGTTCGATCGTTTTCTTGACACTCACCGCGAAACCGCCGAGCAACTTCGTCGCGATCCGTCGCTGGTAAAAAATCGACAATTCCTGCAAAACCATCCAGCACTGCAAACTTATCTGCAGCAGCACCCAGATATCCAGCAACGACTGGATCAAAATCCGAATGCCTTCATGCGGCAGGAAAACCGCTTCGACAACAACGAAGAGGCTCGCAATCGTGACGTTAACCGCGACGACGCTCGGAGGAACTACGACCGAGACGACGCACGCGCTCGTGACAACGATCGCCCCGACAACGATAATCGGCAGGGCAACGACAATCGTCAGGATGTACGGGACCGTGATGCCGATAACCGAAACACAGATCGCGACGTTCGCAATCGCAACGACAACGATATGCGCGACCGAAGCGACAACCGTCAGGACAACGGCTACCGCGAGGATAATGATGCACGCCAGGATGCGCGTAACCGCGACCACGGACAGGTAGTCAGCTTCGATCAGTTCCTTGACAAGCACCAGGAAATCGCCGAGCAGCTCCGCCGCGATCCTTCGCTGGCGAAAAACCAGCAGTTCGTAGAAAGCCACCCGGCGCTGCAGGCCTATCTGCAGGATCATCAGGCTGTGCGCCAAGAACTGAACCAGAATCCGAACGCTTTCATGCAGCAGGAGAGCCGTTACGAAAGCCGCGAGAATGGCACGGGCCGCGGTGATATGAACCGTGAACACTCCAGCTTCGGACAGTTTCTGGGCACCCATTCGGGCATCTCAGAAGAACTTTCGAAGAACCCTTCGCTGGTCAAAAATCGCGAATACATGTCCAGCCATCCTGAACTCCAGGCTTATTTGAAAGCCCATCCCGACGCCCAGAGCCAGATGGCTAAGGATCCGGACAGCTTCCTGAAAGCTTCGCAGCAGTTCAGCAGCAGCACCAAGACCGGAACCACTACAAGCGCGACCGGAACCACAAAGACCACGACCACGACGACGCCTAGCACAACCACAAACAATGCGACCAAGCCGCCAAAGCAGTGAACTTCAACTTGGGGAGGCCGGGATAGCCGGCCTTCCCATTTATGAGTCGAGTTGGATCAAGAGCTTCTCAAGGGAGGCAGTATGAACATCAAGTCTTTAACGATCATAGGTCTTGCGCTGGTTTCCGCAGTTCCACTCAGCGCAGGCCCGAAGAAGAAAAAGGTCGCGCCCAGGGCGATGTTGGAAAGAATGGAATCAGTTCCGTGCGGGGCGAAACAACGCGGCTTGGCGGGTTTGGGAACGATATGGGCTTCAGCGGGAATCACCCACGTGAACTCCGACGAAAAACTGTGCCAGCAATATCTCCTACGAAGCGATGACATGGAGTATCACGTCCGGCCGACAGACAGCAAACACCCGGTAGTATTGCCGGTCGGTCAGGAAGTGGAATACAAGATCAAGGGCGATAAAATGTTCGTGAAAGTTCCCGATGGCGACAAGAAGAGCCGGACGTATAAGGTCGTCGCCATGAATCCGACGAACCCCCCGGACGCTTCGGCCCAGTACACATCAGGACCCTCGTCTGAAAAGCCCTGACGACGAGCCATCTCGCTCCTGATCTGTAGCGGTATTTCTTTTAGCGGCGGGCTCGCCCCGCCGTTCTTTTTAATTTGGCAATCAGACTTGAGCGTGATCTCGGACGGAAAATAAAGTTCCTATTTTGTGCTGTACGTCAAGCCTGTGCCGCTAGGCCTTTCGTCAATTGCGCCAGTGCATTCGGTTCGGGCACTTGGCCGTTCGGCGTGAGTTGATCCACTATGTGCGGAAGCACTTGCGAAAGTACCGATGCGACCTGTGTTTGGTCAAGTCCAGTCTTCGCGACGATATTCTGCAAGACGTCGCAATGCAAAACACTTTGCAGTTGCTCGGCGGAAATTGGCAGGTTTTGTCCAGTCCCAATCCAGGAAGAAATCACGCCGCCAAGTCCTTTCTGCTGAAACATCTGCTGCAGACCAGAGATTCCGCCAACTTGGGGGCTATTAATGTATTCAAGCAACATTCCCAATGCGCCTGCGTGCTGCTGCGACTGGGCGTTGGCGGTACTTCCCATCCCGGCCATTCCCATCACGTCATCCAAGAATCCCGTAGCATTCCTCCTCTAGCTTTCTTACGCAAATCGTAGCCGGATCGAGACGCCGAGAGCGAATCCAGCAGTGGCAATCATCGCCATTCCAGGCTGGCGGCATTAGACCCTTAAATTCACTTCTGTTTGGCAATGACCAAGCCGGAGATCTTTTTGTATGTCGCCGCTGGGATGATCTTCTTGTTTAACAGGTCGGTCTTTTTCGCGTACGGCCGCCCGTCGATGATCTTTTGTGCGTAGGCATCACCGATACCCGGCAGTGCCTTCAGTTGTTCGAGCGAGGCGGAATTAATGTCAACGAGATCTTTCTGAGCTGCTGTCGATCCCGCCGCGGCAGACTTGCCTGCCGCTTGTGGGAGTGGTTGAGACGTCGCCAGCGAAACGCTCAGGACCGCCACTAAGACTGCAAATAGAACTGACTTTATGATTCTGCTCATCACACATTCTCCCTTTTGATCTATGTCCGCTACTTCTCTGCTGCGCGGTACCCAGCCTTCTGAGCGTCCGCTTCCGTCATGTACTTGCCCTGTTTGGTCTTTCCATACCAACGAGTTCCCGGCTTGTGATATACGCCGGAGTCGGTGTTCACCCACACCATGCCATTACTATTTGCGGGCGGCGTTTGCTGAGCAGTGCTGGCCTTTGTGGAAGCCGCAGGCGAACTTGCGGGAGCGGGCGCTGCTGCCGGCTTGCTAGCAGCGGCAGCTGGCGCGCTGCTCGCTGCTGGTGCCTGAGAAGACTTACTTGCCGGAGCCGCACTGGTAGCAGGAGTCGTTTCCGGCTTCGCGGCGGTCGAGTTGTTGGCCGAAGTTGTTGACGAAGTCGCTTTCTTGGACCTGCTCTTCTTGGTCGCAGTAGCATCCGCACCGGCCGGCGCTGTGCCGCTCGCGCCAGTCTTGCTCGCCGCCGAACTGTCCGTCGCGTCAGCAGTGCTGCTCTTCTTCGAGCGAGATTTCTTCGTGGCGGCAGTGTCCGCGCTAGTGGCGCTTTTCCCGGACGACTCAGCGGTAGTCGTCTTACTCGCCGCCGAACTATCGGCTGCGTCGGCGGTCTTATTGGTCTTGGAGCCGCTCTTCTTGGTCTTCGCAGTGGAGCTGTCTGACGCCGAAGCGTCTGTACCGGCCGCAGCCTTCTTTTTAGACTTGGAAGTTGTGGTTTTCGCCACGTCCGCGGTCGCATCGGCGGAGCTCTGCGAGGCATCCGAAGCGGCTGCTTTCTTCTTGGTCTTCTTTTTCGTCGTAGCGCTGGTGTCGGTCTGGTCGGTGGAACCGGAGGATCCGGATTGTTGCGCCGCGCGCGCTGTCGCACTGCCGAAAATCAGCAGCGCAGCCGCGACTAGAGCTAATACCATTCCCTTGCTGGTTCTTATCTTGCTCTCTCCCTCCGCTCGCGTCCGGTTTGCAGCCAAGCACACTACTTCATATTGCGTCGTGGCTGGTTCGGGTGGCTTTCGGCATGCCGTACGGGCGTTCCTTGCTGGAATGCGCGCATCATCCCGAAGTAGCGGGGGGAAGTCAAGGTTAAATGGCGGCGGTCAAACGAGGAGAGCAAAAGCGACGAATTGCGCCAGGCAAGAGACAAGACGTAACTAAGCCGCAATCGCAGAGTTAATGAAGACTCACAATGTCGACATAAACCCGCGTAAATACGTGACTTAGTCGCCCGCAGCCATCGCTCGTGGCGCTTCCATTCCTTCGGCCAGGCCACGACGCATTGGGCCCAGCGCATAGGCGGGAACTTCGCGTTCCGGGAGGACGGAAACGCTCGCCGCCTTTTGCGGAAACTCCTGGCGGCGATCCAGCTTCAGACCGGCTTCTTTCAGGAACTCGGCGGAAAAGCCCAGATCTTCAGCGCGATCGACGCCCCAGAACCAGAGCTTTTCTTCGTTGCGCTGCAGAAAGTCCAGGCCTTCTTCCAGTTTCTTCATGGCCCGGTCAAATGAGCTAGCGAGAAAATACACGCCCAGATTCCATGCGTGCCGCGGATAACGGACTTGAATCCGTACGCAGTATTTGCCGCCTTGATTCCGCTCCATGCTGCAGCGGTAGTCGTTCTTCACTGTTCGAATCGTCTGGGTTCGCGAGGCCATGGCAGTCACCAATTAAATGAGATGAGTAAATCAAACCGTTAAGCAGATAAAACAGAGGCCGACGTCTCGACTGGCTTGGAATTTCCGAAAAACCTGCCGCAAGGGGGCTGTGCGGACATGCCAGAGGAGACACCAATAGCGTAGCGGGCGGACTTACAGAGCGCAAGTACCCATGATGTAAACTGTAAGTCTATTATTTACAGTAATTTAGACTAACCTAGATCGCCGAAGCCCTTCAGTTTTTCGGGCATCAGCTTGAGTTTGCCTTCTTGCTTAAGACGCTGTTCCAGGCCGGAACGGAACGCTTCATAGGCCAATCCACGCTTGTCATTCAGGACTTGATCGCCCAAATCCTTCTTCTGTTTTTCGAAATCTGCTGGATTGGGTTCTATTTTCGACTCGACGCGATAAATCAGCCAGTTCGTGCCGATGTTTTGTGGTGCCGAAACCTCGCCGGCCTTCATGTTAAAGGCGGCGCTGAGCTGCTTTCCGCTTCCGACGCCCGCGATTGAGCCGGCTCGGGAGAAATCATCACTCGTTTTTGGGTCCAGGCCCAAGGCTTTTGCGGCGGCGTCGAATTTTTCGCCGTTCTTGATCCGCTTGGCCAATTCGTCAGCCTTTTGACGAGCCAGTTCCTGAGCTTTCTCCTGTTTCAGCGAAACGACAATTTTATCGCGAACCTCATCCAGACTCGCCTGGTGGGCCGGGATCACTTGTTTCAGCGAGAGCACCACATAGCCGCGATCCGTGCGAATCGGCTGGCTGACTTCCCCTTCGCGCAGCCGGAAAATAGTGTCCTTGGCCTCAGACGAATTCCCAAGTTCAATCAGCGGGTCGGTGGCCGCAACCGCTCTGGTTTGAGCCACTTCCAGATGAAAATCCCTGGCAAGGTCAGCCAGCGGAGTCCGGTTTGATTTGCGAATTGCAGCCGCCAACTGGTCCGCAATTTTGCTGGCGTCTTCGTCCGTCTTGGTAAGCATCATGGGCGCGCGAATCGAGTCTTTCACGTCATCGAACGGCTTGGTGTGAGCGGTCTCTTTTGCCAAGACTTTAATGATGTGAAATCCGTACTGCGTCTTGACCAGATCCGAAACACTTCCAGGTTGCAGAGAAAAGGCCACCTTTTCGAATTCCGGAACCGTTTGACCCTGAACGATAAAACCCAGATCGCCGCCTTTGTCTTTAGTCCCCGGATCCTCGGAGTACTTCTTAGCCAGATCCTCGAATTTGGCGCCCTTTTTGACCTGTTTCAGAACGTCTTCCGCCTTTTTCTTGATTTCGTCGACTTCGGCGTCCGGTTTCCCGACGGTCATGAACAGGATATGCTCGACGTGAACGCGATTTGGAACTTCATACTGCTGAATATCGCGCTGGTACTTTGCTTTCAGGTCGTCGTCGGAGATTTGCACGTTTTGCCGAAGCTTGGTCAAATCCACCAAACCATATTCGGCCACGCGCTTCTCTGGAATCTGGTACTGGCTCTTGCGCTTCTCGTAGGCGGCCTTGATTTCCGCCTCGTCAGGGGTGATTTTTGCCTCGAGGTCCTCGGGTTTAATCAGCGCGTAATCGAGTTTCACTTTTTCGTTTTGATAACGGAATTGTTCCTGCAGCTCGGCCGGGCTGGCGCTGATTCCATCAGTCACTAACCTGCGAAACTTCTCCTCGAGCAGAAGCTGTTTGATTTGATCTTCAAACGCCGGTACTGCCATGCCAAAGCGCTGCTGCACCTGCTGTGCATACTGATCCATGCCCACGGGATTGCCACCGTTGAACGCTGTTGGCAGGTATTGCCTTACGCGATCAGCGATTTCTTCGTTGGTGACTTTGATACCCAGGCGGTTCGCTTCATATTGAACTTCTTTGGTGTACACCAGTTGCGACAAAATCTGCCTAGCGTAGAGGCCTTCGAGGGGCTTTGGCACCTGATTGCGGCGCTCAATTTCGCTGAGTTGCTGGCGGACTTCGGCAAGCGTAACCGTCTGATCGCCGCCAATCTTGGCCACTACGTCCCCGGACTCAGCATCCGAGTTCGGTCCCTGTGGCACCAGGTACAGCAACATGCCGAGGCCGAGCACACCAACGACCGCTCCAAGAATTATTCGGACTCCAAGCTTTCGGTTATCGAACACTCCAGGCATCCGTAGCGTCTCCCTCGACCATAGTCAAACTTAATATTATAGACGAGCGCGCTGCGCGTTCCCAAATCAATTCGCGGAAGTTGCCGGCGCCGCATGAGACAAGAGGCCTGATTACACAGGGCGGCCTGCGCTGTGCCGCGTTTAATTCGCTTACAGGCTCGAAGCGTCAAATGGCTTCGGAAACAGATCCTTCATCGCAATGATTTCCACTTTGCCCTTTAGATTCGCGAGGATTACCGGAACGTCGCCACAAAATTCCCATATGAGCTGGCGGCACGCGCCGCAGGGCGGCGTGAGCGCATCGGTGTCCGTGACCACAGCGATGGCGTCAAAGCCGCGCTCGCCTTCGCTGATCGCTTTAAAAATGGCTACGCGTTCGGCGCAGACGGTGAGGCCGTAGGTTGCGTTTTCTACATTGCATCCGCCGAAGATTCGACCTGAAGTGGCGCGGAGGCCGGCGCCTACGCGGAAATTTGAGTACGCTGCGTGTGCGTTCTCGCGGGCGGATTTTGCCGCGGCGATCAGTGATTCAAATTCGCCGCCGCTCGATGCATGAGGTTCGTTCACAGATTCTCCTTTGCGTTGCAAGACAACCGCGGCGGCATAAAAGCCTGCCTGCGGCCAGCGGGCCGCTGCTACATAAGGCAAAACCGTCAGTGTCACAGTGACGCGGCGATTCTGGGAATTATGGCACGCAGCAGGCCGATGAACTGGTGTTTTACTTTAGCGCCAGTTTCAAAAACCTCTTCGGCGGAAAGAGTTTTGCCGGTGATGCCGGCGGCCATGTTGGTGACGCAGGAAATGCCAAGGACGCGTATGCCGGAGTGCCGCGCGGCAAGGACTTCCGGGACAGTGGACATGCCCACGAGGTCCGCGCCAAGCGTGCGGAAGGCGTGAATTTCCGCCGGCGTTTCGTAGTTGGGGCCTGCGAGGGCGAGATAGACGCCTTCGTGAAGATTGAGAGAGAGCTTTTCCCCCGCTTCGGCGGCGAAGCGGCGAAATTCCGGGTCGTAGGCGCGGGTCATGTCCGGGAAGCGCGGACCGAAACGCTCGTCATTCGGGCCGATGAGAGGATTGGCGCCTTGCAGATTGATGTGGTCGCGCAGCGCGACGAGAGCACCCTCGGAATAGTTGAGATCAATGCCGCCAGCGGCATTGGTGACGATGAGCGCTTTGACGCCCATGCGCGCGAAGACACGAATGGGAAACGCAACCTGCTTGGCTGAGTAGCCTTCGTATAAATGGACGCGGCCTTGCATGCCGGCAACTGCTATGCCATCTACTTTTCCGAGCACGAGTTGGCCGGCGTGGCCAATGGCGGTAGAGCGTGGGAAATGGGGGATTTGGGCATAGGGAATCTTTGTAGCGGTTTCGAATTCGTCGGCGAACGCACCCAAACCTGAGCCGAGGACTAATGCAACTTTGGGGCGGAGTTCGGTTTTGGAGAGGATGAATTTGGCGGCTTTTTCGGCTTGGAGAAATTCGGCGGACAGTTTGGCGGTTTGTTTTCTTGCGGTCATGAAAGAGTCGCAGCCTCACAGCGAAAAACACCGCTCTTAGGACCTGCCTCCGGCAGGCACTGAGCTGTGGTTAGTTACAACCACGCACAGCCAGTAGTGGCTGTGCTACTAAATCAACTGCGCCCGCCTCCCCGTGCGGCACGGGGCAGGCGCCAGACGGCCGCTACAAAACAAGAACGCACGCTACGTTAAAAGGCCGACGATGGAGGCGGACATTAAGTTTGCCATCGTGCCCGCTAGCATGGCGCGAATGCCGAACTTTGCCAGGTCATTGCGGCGATTGGGTGCCAGAGCGCCGATGCCGCCGATTTGGATTCCGATGGAGCTGAAATTTGCGAAACCGCACAGCGCGAAGGTGGCGATCATGAAGGAGCGTGGATCAAGCGAAGCCTTCATCGGGCCGAGCTGGCTGAACGCGACGAACTCATTGATGACCATGCGCGTGCCGAGAAGATTGCCAATTTTGGGCGCGTCGTGCCAGGGAATGCCGATGAGCCAGGCTACCGGAGCGAAGACCCAGCCGAAGATGGTCTGCAGGCTTTCCGGAAACCAGGCCATGTGCGGCCAATTGTGAATGCCTCCCATCATGGCGTTAAGCAAGGCGAGCAGCGCGATAAATGTGATTAGCATGGCGCCGACATTGAGCGCGAGTTGCAGACCGTCCACAGTGCCACGCGCGATGGCGCCGAGGAGATTCGCCTCTTTTTCCATTTGCGGCATTTCGACGCGTCCGGCGGTGAGCGGTTGTTCGGTTTCAGGAACCAGCATTTTGGCCATCAGCAAAGTGCCGGGAGCGGTCATGATCACCGCGGTGAGCAGGTTTTTTGGATCGGCGCCGCCGACTTGTATGTAGCCGGCCATCATTCCGCCGGAAATGTGCGCCATGCCGCTGGTCATGACTACCATCAACTCGGATTTGGTGAGCGTGGGAATAAAAGGGCGAATGGTAAGCGGCGCTTCGGTTTGTCCCATGAAAATGCTGGCGGCGACGTTGAGAGATTCGGCGCCGCTCGCGCCCATGATGCGGGTCATTAGCCAGGCAGCGGCGCGAATGATGAGTTGCATCACGCCGACGTGATAAAGCACTGCAAAAAAGGCGGCGATGAAAATAATTGTCGGCAAAACCTGAAACGCAAAAGAGAATCCCAGGCGCGAGAGTTCCTTGGGAAAACCAATATCACCAAAAACGAATTCGGAACCGGCGTAAGAAAAGCTGAGCAGTTTGTTGGCGCCATTGCCGAGGAAGGCGAAGAGTTTGGTGCCGGTCGCAGAACGCAAGACGAAAAATCCCAGCAACAGTTGTAGGCCCAATCCCCACAGGACCGTTTTCAGTTTGATAGCTTTGCGGTCGGTGGAAAATGCGTAGGCCCCCGCCAGAATCACCAGCATTCCGAGAATTCCGGTAAATCGTGCCATGCACGCTCCTTAACATGACTCTCTCAAGACTTGCGCTCGTCATTCCGAGGAGCGCAGCGACGAGGAATCTCCCTTCGATCGGCGCCCCGAAGAACAGAGAGATTCCTCGCGCCGTTCTGAATGACTGCACTCTGTCGAACTCAACTGACATCAGTGAAAGCAGAACCGTGAGAACTGAAACTCTATGCTCCGACGAGCCGCCGCACAAGCTTTTTGGGAAGGGCGGGCTGGACGGAAAAGACGAAACCGTTTTCGATGAGGGCAGTGGCGTCAGCGAGTTTGGCATCGGAGTTGTAATGGATCGTGACCAGGGTTTCATTTGCGGCGACGGGATCGCCGATGCGTTTGTGAAATTCGAGGCCGACGCCGAAATCGATGGTGTCTTCTTTCTTTTCGCGGCCACCGCCCAACATGGCTAGCGCGACGCCGAATTGCATGCAGTTGGTGGCGAAAAGATAGCCGTTCGAACGGCTTTTTATTTCTTTACGATTTTTTGCCGAGGGCAGAAGCGCGCAGTTGTCCACTACGCGTGCATCGCCGCCTTGTAGTGCAATTCCCTGCTTGAATTTTCCCAGCGCTTCGCCGGATGCGATCAGCTTTTCGGCGAGCGCGCGGCCTTCGTCAACCGACTTTGTGCGTTCGGCCAGATGAAACATCCACGCGGAAAGTTCGATGCAGAGTTCGCGCAGATCCGCGGCGCCGCGGCCGCGCAGCACTTCGACGGACTCGATCACTTCGTTCGAATGGCCGGCGAAGCGGCCCAGCGGCTGGTCCATGTCGGTGATCAGCGCGACCGCTTTCTTGCCCATGCGTCTTGCGGTCTCTACCATCAACTCCGCTAACCGAACGGAGTCTTCTTCCTTTTGCATGAAGGCGCCGGAGCCGGTTTTTACGTCCAGGACCAACGCGTCGATTCCTTCGGCCATTTTTTTGCTCATGATAGAGGCGCAGATTAGGCCGATGTTTTCGACGGTGGAAGTGACATCGCGCAGCGCGTAGATTTTTTTGTCGGCGGGCGCGATTTCCGCGGTTTGCCCGATCAACGCCATTCCACACTTGCCCAACACGTCGCGAAATTCTTGCAGCGAGAGCGCGGTGTTGAATCCGGGAATGGCTTCGAGCTTGTCGAGGGTGCCGCCAGTGTGGCCGAGGCCGCGGCCGCTGATCATCGGCACGTTCACGCCGCCTGCGGCCACGATCGGCGCCAAAATGAGCGAGGTTTTGTCGCCGACGCCGCCGGTCGAATGTTTGTCGACTTTTTTCCCGGGTAATTCTGGAAAGGTGATGACTTCACCCGAATGAAGCATTGCTTCCGTCAAACCCGCGATTTCCGCTCCGTTCAGTCCACGGATCCACGTCGCCATCAGCCACGCCGACATCTGATAATCGGGAATGTCTCCGCGCGTGTACCCGGAAATCAAGAAATCGATCTCTTCGCGGGAGTGTTCTCCCGAATCACGTTTTTTGCGGATGAGGTCGACGGCGCGCATGTGCGTGTGAACGAACGGGCAGCCTAACACCCATGAATTGCAGCGTCAAACGTGCCCATCCAACAACTTCGACTAAACTCAATTGGTGTTCGGCTTTTGAAGATTTATACTTCGTTCATGAGCCCGCTCATTTTGCCTGTTGTCGTCGAGGCCGATGCCGACTGATATTTTGTTTAGTGCCCCTCGTTACAGGGGTGCTACAGCCAAGGGGACAGTTACGAAGAGGCCGTACAGAACATCAAGGACGCGATAAAACTTGACATTGAAGACCGCGTTGCTGACGGCGAGGAAATTCCAGACCACGTCACAGTAAGTCTTTCGACCGAGGAAGTGTCTGTGTGATGGCTCGGCTGCCGAGAGTCACGGCCCGCCCAATCGTTGGTGTCCTAGAAACACTCGGTTTCACACTCGCCAGGCAAAGTGGCAGTCACATGATTTTACAAAAATAGTGCTGGGAAACCGGGGACCGTGCCTTTTCACGCGGCTAAGGTGCTCCATCCGAAAGTGCTGAATCATGCGGGACGCGGACTTGACTGTAGAAAAGTTCGAAGAGTTGCTTTAAGTCTGATCCTCGTTTGTATTTTATAAATTCCCAGAGAATTAGCGTGGTGGAGCGTCGTCGGCTTCGAAGGTGGCGAGTTGTTCTTCCCAGGCGAGTGACGGCGTTTGCAGAAGGCGGACGCAGCGGTTCCAGCGGAGGATGGCGTCGTCGTTTCCGGCAGGGCGAATTTTCTCGGCTTCGGCGAAGCAGTGCAGGGCGCGCTCCAGCAAAGGTAAAACTGCATGGGGTAGTTGTCCGGCGCGAAGCTGGGCTTTGGCTCGGCGTTCTTGCAGAAGACCTCTGTAGTAGAGCTGCTCGTAGCGGTCGGTGAGGCGCGCGAATAATTCTTCGGCTTCCTGGCAACGATCGGAAACGCCGCCGTTGAATTGATCGGTGATGGAGAGACCGAGGAGGCGCAGAGCTAACTGTTGATTCGGATCGACGGCGAGAATATCGCGGCAGATGGATTCGGATTCTTCCGGCTCGTTGAGGTAGCGGTAGAGTTCGACTTTGGCGAGGGCTTCGGCGATGCCTGCCTTGGAGATGGATTTTAGTTGGTAGTTCATGGCACCCCCTCTCGTCTAGCGAAAATTACGCGCCGCGAATCTTGCGCACCAGCATCATTACCGGGTCGTAATACTCATCCACGACGCGTTCCTTCAGCGGGATGATGGCGTTGTCGGTGATGTGAATTTCTTCCGGGCAAACTTCCGTGCAGCATTTCGTAATGTTGCACAAGCCGAGGCCAAGTTCGTCTTTCAGGAGTTTGGTGCGCGAGACGCCATCGAGCGGATGCATTTCCAGGCACGCGGTTCGAACGAAAAAACGCGGTCCGCCAAAGCTTTCGTGTTTTGCGTGATCGCGCAGCACGTGGCAAACGTCCTGGCAGAGAAAACATTCGATACATTTGCGGAATTCCTGCACACGATCGACATCGCGCTGGTACATTTTCCACTCAACGCCTGCTCGCGGTTGAAACGCGGGAATCTTTTTGTTGATTTTGTAATTCCATGAAACGTCGGTGACCAAATCCTTGATTAGCGGAAATGCTTTCAACGGGGAAACAGTGATCGGCTCGTTCAGCGGCAGTGAATCCAGACGCGTTTTGCAAGTCAATCGAGGACGGCCATTCACTTCCGCGGAACACGATCCGCATTTGCCCGCTTTGCAATTCCAGCGCACAGCAAGATCCGGCGATTGATGATTTTGTATCGAGTGCAGCGCGTCGAGGACAACCATGCCCGGCGCAACCGGCACCTGGTAGTCTACCGTCTTGCCGCCGTCCGGGCCGCCGCGAAACACGCGCAAAGTCGCTTCGTCCATTGTGCTGTCTAGCAACGTCGCGTCTGGCATTACTTGTCCTCCGCCAAAATCTCTTTTAGCTCTGCGGGCATTTCGGACACTGGGCGCTGTTGCAGCGTCATTTGCCCGCCGCGTTTCACGATGATGTTGTTCTGTTTGCCCCAGGTGTCGTCGAAATTCGGATAGTCGATGCGACTGTGTGCGCCACGGCTTTCGCGACGAGCCAGCGCGCTGCGCGTGACGGCTTCCGAAATCAGCACCATGGAACGCAGATCGCGCGTCAGGTGCCAGCCGGGATTAAACATGCGCGAGCCGTCGGCCCTCATGTGCTGCAAACGCGGCTTCAATTTTTCCAGTTCGCCAAGAGCTCTCTGCAAATCTTCTTCGGTGCGGAAAATTCCAACCAGACTTTGCATAAAGTCCTGCAGGTCGCGATGAATTTCGTAGGGGAATTCGCCGTCGGTTCGTTCGAACGGTGCAAGCATTTCGCGCTCGGCATCCTGTAATTGCGCGGCATCAATCGCACCAGCTTGCACGGACTTTGCATGTTCGGCTGCGGCTTTTCCGGCGCGCTTTCCGAACACCAGCAAGTCCGAGAGAGAATTTCCGCCCAAACGGTTCGAACCGTGCAGCCCGGCGGCAGCTTCGCCCGCCGCAAAAAGACCGGGCACGGTGGACTGAGTAGTCTCCGCATCCACGCGAATTCCGCCCATCATGTAGTGGCAGGTCGGGCCGACTTCCATCGGTCCAGTGGTGATGTCCACGTCGGCCAGTTCCTTGAACTGGTGATACATGCTGGGCAGTTTTTTCTTCACGTATTCGGCGGGCTTATGCGAAATGTCGAGATATGCGCCGCCGTGTATCGAGCCGCGGCCGTCTTTCACTTCGGTGTAGATCGCGCGAGCCACCACGTCGCGTGTGGAGAGTTCCATGCGTTTCGGATCGTATTTTTCCATGAAGCGCTCGCCGCGATTATTTTTGAGTGTGCCGCCTTCGCCGCGCACTGCTTCGGTCACCAGAATTCCTTGTACGCCAGGCGGCCAAACCATTCCCGTAGGATGAAATTGCACAAATTCCATGTCCAGCAGTTCGGCGCCGGCCTCGTAGGCCAGCGCCATGCCGTCGGCGGTGTATTCCCACGAATTCGAAGTAATTTTCCAGGCTTTGCCGATGCCGCCGGTGGCGATGACGATGGACTTCGCTTTAAAAGTTACGAAGCGGCCCTGTTCTCGCCAGTATCCGAACGCGCCAGCGATACGATCGCCATCCTTGATCAGTCTCGTGATGGTGCATTCCATAAAGACGTCGATGCCCTGCTGCACACCACGGTCTTGCAGCGTTCGAATCAGTTCGAGGCCGGTGCGGTCGCCAACGTGGCAGAGGCGTTTGAACGTGTGTCCGCCGAAGGCGCGCTGCAGAATTTGTCCGTCATCGGTGCGATCGAACAGCGCGCCCCATTGTTCAAGTTCGCGCACTCGCTCCGGCGCCTCCTGTGCGTGCAGTTGCGCCATGCGCCAGTTATTCAGGAACTTTCCTCCGCGCATGGTGTCGCGGAAATGGGTGCGCCAGTCGTCGGCTTTATCTACATTGCCCATTGCCGCGGCGATTCCACCTTCCGCCATTACGGTGTGAGCTTTGCCTAGAAGCGATTTGCAGACGAGGCCAACGCGGGCGCCCTGCGCCAACGCTTCAATCGCAGCGCGAAGTCCGGCGCCGCCAGCGCCGATGATCAAAACATCATGTTCGTGAGTCTCGTAGGGAGGGGTCACAGGATTCGTATGTCCTTGAAAACTCCGGCAGCCAGCATGCGGATGTAAAAGTCCGTAAATCCCACGGAAATCAAGCTCGACCATGCCAGGAGCATGTGGCGTTCATTCAATTTGGTGATCCAGCTCCATGCGCTGTGCTGCGCCGGGCCAAATGCAGTACAGGAAAAACAGTCCAGCTTGCCTCCCGCAAGATGTCGCAACGAGTGACACGAAAACGTGTAAAGCGTGAGCAGCACCACATTGGCAAGCATAATCAGGCTGCCCAGTCCGATTCCGAATTCCAGCACGCGCAATCGCCCGATAAAGAAAAAGGCCTGGTAGGCGTCGTGCCACAAAAACAAAATGAACAGAATTGCGAAATACAAAAAATAACGATGGATGTTTTGCAGAATGAACGGAAACGAAGTTTCGCCCTTGTAGTTGCGCTTACCGCTTTCGCTGACTGCGCAGGCAGGGGGATCGAGAAAAAACGCGCGGTAATATGCTTTGCGATAGTAGTAGCAGGTCGCACGGAACCCCAGCGGGCCTGCGAGAATCAAAAGAGCCGGGGAAAATTTCCACCAACGATGTCCGGGATCGATCAAGGGCGAATAAAAAGGCGAGAGATAAGGACCCCAGTGATAATACGCGCCTTCGAACGCACGCAGAGTGGCATATACGCCAAATCCGCCAAGCAAAATCACTGCCGGCAGAATTTCCACCCACCACGGATCGCGCCGCTGTGTTTCGCCGAACTGCGCCAACTTGGTTTCCACGGAAGGGGAGCCCATTGTCACGCAAACCTCTCGCGCTTAGCCTAATGAGTAATTAGATTTTTGCAAGCCAGAAGTTTCCCAGGCGCGTGGCCGAATCCCACATGCGTAGTTTCGCGACTGGTGTATACTTGCCGCCGCCCTAGCGAGGATAGAGGCGGCCCGCCGCAAGGCCTAAAATGGACAAGTACGACATTATAGTGATCGGATCAGGACCCGCCGGCCAGCGCGCCGCGATTCAAGCGGCCAAATTCGGCAAGAAGGCTGCGCTGGTAGAAAAAATGGAAGTGATCGGCGGTGCGGCAATCAACACCGGCACCATCCCCAGCAAAACGATGCGCGAAGCGGTGCTGCATCTCTCCGGTTTTTATTACCAGAGCATTTACGGCATTAACTATCGCGTGAAGGACCATATCACCATGGCTGATCTGTCTTTTCGCGCGCAGCACGTCATCAAAACCGAAATTGACGTCACCCGCGCGCAGCTTTCGCGTAACGGGATTGAAGTTCTGAGCGGACTCGCCAGCTTCACCGGTCCCAACGGCATACGCGTTTCCGGGGTGCGCGGGCAGGCGGATTTCCAGGCGGAAAAAATTATTATAGCGACGGGCACCAAACCAGCCATCTCGCCGCTGGTTCCCTTCAACAACCGCAACATCATCAATAGCGACCAGATTCTGCAAATGCCAGCCATTCCGAAAACGATGATCGTGGTCGGCGGCGGCGTCATCGGCGTGGAATATACCTGCATGTTCGCAACGCTCGGCGTTCGCGTCACGCTGATTGAGAAGCGCCCACGCCTGCTGGAATTTGCCGATACGGAGATGGTCGAGGCCCTGTGTTATCACTTGCGCGACCGTCGCGTGACACTTCGGCTGAACGAAGAAGTGGAAAGCGTCGAAGAAACTCCCGACAACGGAGTGGTGGCCAACCTCAAGAGCAAGAAGAAAATTGGCGGCGAAGGGCTGCTCTATGCCGTGGGCCGCCAGGGAAATGTCGACGAATTGAATCTTGCCGCGGCCGGTCTCGACGCCGATTCGCGTGGGCGTATTGCTGTCGATGCCGACTATCGCACCAAGCAGCCGCACATTTTTGCGGTTGGCGACGTTATCGGATTTCCCAGTCTCGGTTCAGTGTCGATGGAGCAGGGACGCATCGCCGCCGCAAACGCGTTTGGCATGCCGATTCACTCCGACCCGGCGCATTATCCCTACGGGATTTACACCATTCCGGAAATTTCATTTATCGGTAAAACGGAAGAGCAGCTCACTGACGCGGGCATCGCGTATGAAGTCGGCATCGCCTATTTCCGCGAAATTGCGCGGGGGCAAATCCGCGGCGACACCACCGGCCGCCTCAAATTAATTTTTCAGCCGGACACGAAAGAGATCCTCGGCGTGCACATCATCGGCGAAGGCGCATCGGAATTACTTCATATTGGCCAGGCGGTATTTGCGTTGAAGGGTACGGTCGAATATTTTGTGGACACAGTTTTCAACTACCCGACACTCGCGGAGTGCTACAAGACGGCCGCGTTCAACGGATTGAACAAGCTTTCTAAGATGTAGACGGGCGGACAATTATGGGCAGGAATGCAGGAGTACTGGTCGCAGAACACATCGCCGCTGGGCTGGTCGAGAACAACCAGATCGCGGGCACGGTCAAAGTGTTTCCGGAAGTAGGAGACTCGCGCGACGCGCTGCTCTCGATGCCCGCAGACCACATTGCCGCGAAAATCGCGCAGTTAGTGCTGTCCTTGAATGACGGAAATTCTCTGTCGGCTGTCGGAGTCGGGATTCCCGGCATTGTTCGCGAAGGAATCGTCGAGGAATCGCCGAACCTCCAGCAAATCAAAGGTTTTCATATGCGCGAAGCCGTGGAAAGCGCCTTTGCGGCAAGCGGCATGCAGGTTCCAGTTCGTATTTACAATGACGCCGACGCTACTGCTGCGGGCATTGCCTCAACGCGTGGCGTGCTTCACAAACTCAATCGTGTTTGGACACTTGGCAACGGTGTAGGTTTCGGACGATTTCCCTGGAGCCAAGGCGCGTGGGAGGGCGGCCACTCCGTCGTTACGCTGGACCCAAAAGAGAATTTTTGTGGATGCGGAGGCCGCGGCCATCTGGAGGGCATTCTCGGATATCGAGCGATGCGGCTGCGCTTTCTCGATCTCGAGCCCGAAGAAGTTTTTGCCAACGCAAGAACTGGCGACACGCGTTGCGTGGAATTTGTCACCCGCTGTCATCGCGCGCTTGCCGCCGCCACCGCCACCAGTATTCACATGGAAGGCCCCGGACCGTTTTACCTTACTGGGCCGAACGTGAATTGGATTGATGTGAGTACGCTCGACCGGTTGGTTCACGATATGGTGAAGATGAGTCCGCTGCAGGGCAGCCGCTTCGAAGTAATTCCGACCAACGATGACCTTGGGGTGATCGGTGCAGCAGTTAACGCCACACGAGCTACCGCGGCCTAGCAGTTCCCGCTAGCGGTTTGCATCCGTCGCCAGCTTGGTCTCCAGTTGCGAGACGATTCGCCAGCCGCGTGGCGTATTCACATACACCCGCAAAATGCGGAACTGGTTATAAAATCGTTTCCCGTTCGAATGTCCTACTTCAGATCTGAGGCTCAAGACGTATGCCGCGTCGCGAAACATTCTGACCTGCGCGTCGCTGCTCACCACGGAATCAAATTCCAGGTTCATCGTTTCCAGTTCGCGAACGATTCCCTGCTTGTTCACGGTTTCTCCGTAACGCGTCACTCCGTGAAAATCCTCCGAGTAAGCAGCCTTGAAGAAGGTTGCATTATGCAGCTTGATAGCCCGCGCGTTCTCCAACTCCAGATTTACCAATTCCTGCCTTTGCATTTCCGGATTGACTGGCTGCTCGTCCTGAGCGCTTACCATTACGGCACAAAATAATATTGCCGCCGCGCATAGCACTAACTTTTTCACAAGAGTTCTCCTCAATCTCCAGGACTGGCTTCAAAACGGGGCTTCGGACCTGTTTTATGAATTGGCCAGCCAAATTGGGGTCGTAATTCAGTATAGTGCTTGCGGCGCGAGGACCCGGAAAACTAAAGTTATGCTGCGTCGTATTCGGCATCCACGCAAAGGTTAAAAAGTTCGCAATTCTTCTTCGGGAGGGGTTCATGGTTTCTTCCAGTTTGTCCGCTTCGCCGCAATTTTCACGTCGCGATTTTCTGGGCCGGACTACGCAATGGAGTGCACTCTTGGCGGCGTACCAGTTGTTGCCGCTTCCGGCGCTCGCCGAATCGCAGGCGAAAGATTCACGGGTGGCGCGGACTCCTATCGTAGATAAAGGGTTCGCGTCGGTTCGGAAAGTCGGCGAAGGCCTTTACGCCACGATTTCCGACCCATCAAAGGGTCTGCAAACGATATGCAATGGCGGGTTTCTGATCGGCAAAGATGCCTCGTTGCTTCTTGAAGGGTTTGTGAGTCCCGCGGGAGCGGGTTTTCAATATGAAACGCTGCGCACATTGAGCCAGGGGCCCATCATGGGCGCTCTGGATACGCACTATCACTACGACCACACCTCTGGAAATTCATTTTATGGAGCCAATGGAATTTCGCTATGGGGCCACGCTGGCGTTTCGAAAAGGATTTTTGACAGTTACGGCGTGATGCAGGGAGTGGACCAAGCTGCATTCCTGGCGCCGCTGGAAGCCCGCACGAAGAATGCCAAGACTGAAGCGGCGCGCAAACATGCTGCTGAACTTGTTACAACCATGGGGAATATTTTCGCCGTCGCGAGTTCCAGCATTCTCGCATTCCCGAATCGTCCGCTCGATCCCGCAAAGCTTCCGGTCAAGCTCGACCTTGGCGGATTGACCGCCATCGTCGAAACTCATCCAGGCCATTCGGGAACGGACCTGATCGTGCGCGTGCCTGAACAAAACGTCGTTTACGCCGGCGATCTACTCTTCAACCATTTGTATCCCGTGACTTTCGATGAGCAAGCCACCGTCTCGGGCTGGCGCTCCACGCTAAAAACTTTCTTGTCGTACGACAAGGACACCATCTTTATTCCTGGACACGGTCAAGTTGGCGGGCGCGACGCTGTGCAACTATCGGCTGATCTCTTTGATGACGTCTCGGCGCAAGCCGAAAAAATGTACAAGTCCGGCGTACCTGCGGAAGACGCTGCCGATCAGTACGTGGTGCCGGACAAATACAAAGAGGTGACGATCTTTGCGTGGAATCTCTCCATCGCGCCTACGATTCTCAAGCTGTACAAAGAGTGGGGCGCGAAGTAGGCCCTGGCTGGCAGAACCCTGCCGGAAGTCGAGCCACTACACTTTCAAGAGATGCGCATTTTATGAGAGCGCGCGTCTTTCCACTGAATAATGATCGAGCCTAGAGACAGATATCGTGGTGCCTTACTCGGCCTTGCGACCGGCGACGCGCTCGGTGGCACTCTGGAATTCCGCGCGCCGGGCTCCTTCAAGAAAATCGACGATATGGTTGGCGGGGACCCATTCTACCTTGCTCCAGGTGAGTGGACCGACGACACTTCGATGGCCCTCTGCTTGGCCGAGAGCTTAATTGAAACGGGGCGCTTCGACCTCATCGATCAACTGGAGCGTTACACTCGCTGGGCGGACCAAGCTCACTTGAGCAGCAATGGCACGGTCTTCGATATTGGGAACACTGTTCGCAAGGCGCTCGCAAACTTCAGAACATCGCGCAGCCCTCATTCCGGACCGTCCGACGAATATTCCGCCGGGAACGGGTCGCTCATGCGGTTGGCGGCAATTCCACTTTTCTTTTCTAATTCGCCGGAAACCGCAATCGAAAAGTCTGGCGAGAGCTCTCGCACAACTCATGGAGCGCCAGCTGCAATCGACGGGTGCAGGTATATGGGCGCTCTCATGGTTGAGAGCGCTGAACGGAGCTTCAAAACAAGAATTGCTGTCCGACCACTTCTCGCCAATTCCAGGTTATTGGGATGAGAACCCACTGGTGGCGCAGATTGCAGAAATTGCGGCTGGATCCTTCAAGCATCGCGAGCCGCCCGTCATCGCTGGCAGCGGCTACGTAGTGAAGAGCTTGGAAGCCGGGTTGTGGGCTTTTCATAGCGGTAATGATTTCCGCGGCGGTTGCCTTCTCGCGGTAAACCTCGGCGACGACGCCGATACTACAGGTGCGATCCACGGCCAGCTTGCTGGCGCGTTTTACGGAGAATCGGCGATCCCGCTGGCGTGGAGCGAGAAACTAGCGCACCGCGGGCTGATCGCATCGTTCGCCGACAAGCTTCTCGCTCTTTCGTTTTTATGATGGATCTAAGCAACGGGTTACAAGCGCAGCGCGCGGCGTAAATGTCTATTCCTTAGTAGCTTGCGCCGGAGCTTGCAGCGGAGCGCTTGGGTCGCGCTGCGAAATGGTAAGAGCGGTTTCGCGCATTTCTTCATGAATCAAGGAATTGGTTGCGAGAATCACAGGCCCGCCAAGCTTATAAGGATGGCCGTGAAAATCGCTGACCGCGCCGCCGGCTTCCTGCACCAACAAAACTCCCGCCGCTGTGTCCCACGCCTGCAGCCCAAACTCCCAAAAACCGTCGAAGCGTCCGGCGGCCACGCAGGCAAGGTCCAAAGCGGCGGAACCGTCGCGGCGTACTCCGTGTGAACGCAGCGTGAAGTCGTAATAGTAATGAATGTTCGGATTGGCGCGTCGCTTGTGCACGGGAAATCCGGTGCAAAGCAGGCTGGTGGAAAGAGTTTCAATTTTGGATACCGAGATTTTTCTGCCGTTGAGCGTTGCGCCTAGGCCGCGCGCCGCTGCGAAGAGTTCATCGTAGATGGGATTGTAAACCACACCCGCGACAACCGTTCCGTTTTGCGCCAGCGCAATCGAAACCGCGAAGCACGGATACTTGTGCGCGAAGTTCGTGGTGCCATCCAGCGGATCAACGTGCCAATGAAATTCGGAACTGCGCACATGCCCGGAGCCTTCCTCTGCAGCAATTGTGTGCTCGGGGAATAATCTCGAGAGTCGAGTAACAATTGCCCTTTCGCTGCGCTTGTCAGCCTGGGTCACCAGGTCAACGTCGCCTTTGTAGAGAATGTCCGGCGGCAGGGCGTATTCTTCACGCAGAATTTTGCCGGCTTCGAGAGCTGTTTCAATGGCGGCTTCGAGAAAATACTTTGGAGTCGTGCTCGCAGAACTGTTTGGCATATTTCTAGTGTATCGGTTTTGTTGTTGCGCGGTGTAGGCGCGGTCCATAGAATCTGGCGCATGACAAACGATCGCGGACGAAAATTTGCTCACGCTCGATGACTTTGCGGGCGTCAGGACTAGCGCGTGGAACGATTCTTGCGGTGGCGCTGGCGATTTGTGGCGCAGCCGCCGAACCGCGGCACGTACTTTCTCAGGGCGCACCCGTATAATACGATTTGCGATGACGCACGGAGTAAACAGGCGATTGGGCTTTTGCAACGTCCGTTTTCGCGGAGCCTGGTTGCGTGGCATCCGTCGAGCCCGGGCTGGCTTGCGCGGGAGCTGCTGTGGGAGGAGTAACCGTCACTTCAATGCGGCGGTAAGTGTCGGCCGGGCCGCGTGGATTGGGATAGTAGCCAAGCCGGTACTGCGTGCGCAGCTCCTTATTGATACGGTCGAAGATCGAATCCAGTTGCGCGGACGAATCAGGATAAAAGACCGCGCCGCCGGTCGTATCGGTAATGGTTTCCAGCGCATGTTCACCCGCAGTGTTGCGTCCGCTCTCGCTTTTCATGGTTCGGATCACCACGGTATAGAGCAGCGTATTGGTGCGCACTGCTTCGCGGCGTGCGGACTCGAAATCGGCATGGCTGGTGGTTTCGCCGCCATCGGTCACCAAAATGATGACGCGCCGCCGGTCCGCTCCCTGCCGCGACAACGCACGGGCGCCGAGCAGCACCGCATCGTAGATGGACGTGCCGGCGCCTGCCGGGATGCGCCGCACCACCTCTTGCAGATGTCCTACGTTGTCGGAAAATGCCGCGAGCTGCGTCACATTCTCGTCCACGGAATATACGGCCAGTCGATCGCCCTTGCGCAGCACCTGCTGGATGAAGTGCGTAGCAGCGTCGCGCTGCGCGGGCATGCTCAGTTGCGCGCTCAGGCTGGCATCGATCATCAGCGCCAGATCCAGCGGCTGCTCGGTTTCTTTTTCAAAGACGGCAATGGTCTGCGGATTGTCCTCATCGAAAAGTTGAAAAGCTTCGACCGGCAGATCTGGCGCCGGACGGTTGTGCTCGTCCAGAACGCTGACCAGGAGGTTGACCAGATTCACATTAACTTTAATTTCGCCGCGATCCTGTGTCGGGTCGGAAGTCTCTGCTTTCACCGTCGGCGTTGCAGCAGCGTCCGCCGATTTGTTTTTCTGCGCCCAGGGAGGCCGATTGGGATTTTCCTGTGGAACGACAAAAGGCCCTTGCGCGGACGTCGGCCTTTGCTGCGCTGATGAGTCGGCAGGTAGGCCCAGGATCGCTGCGACAAAGACGACGATGCCGACAAGCTTCCGGCTAGCCTGCATCGTTGGGCGGGAACGAAAGGTTAGCATCGAGTTAGTTGGATGCGGGTTTTGCGGTAGGTGTCTCCGCAACCGCGGGTGACGGCGGAACTTCCCCATCGGCCCACACTGCGCCGTCAGCGAAGAACTCCTTCTTCCAGATCGGCACTGTCTTCTTCAAGGTATCGATAGCGTAGCGGCAGGCGTCAAAGGCCGCAGCGCGATGCGCGGCGCTGACCGCTATGAACACGCTGGTCTCACCAATTTCAAGCCGGCCAAGCCTGTGAACGATGGCCACCCGGTTGATCGCGAAACTACCATGAACGTGTTCCGCGATTTCCCGCATCTTGGAGAGGGCCATGGATTCGTACGCTTCGTACTCGAGATAAAGCGTGGATCGCCCGTGCGAATGGTTGCGCACACAACCATCGAAGGTGGCGACAGCGCCGTCTTCATCGGCACGAACCTCGCGGGCAATAGCGGCGTTGGGAATGATTTCGCGGGTGAGTTCGATGCGATCTTGCGAATGAGATGAGGTCATTTGTCGTTAGCCGCCGCTGACCGGTGGAAGAAAGCCCACTTCGTCTCCACCTGAAAGCGTGGTATCCCACGCCGCAAATTCGCGATTGCGCGCGGCCACCAACGACGAGCGAAATTTGCGAAGCTCCGGACGAGATGACGAACAACGTGCAAAAAGTTCTTCAATGCGCTCTCCGTCACGGACTTCCACCGACTCTTCTGCAGAGCCAGCGATCTCTTTGAGACGGCCGAAATAGAGGACTTTCACGAACATAGAAGCTCTCCGCCATTTTACCTGAATTGAGCCCTTCAGGTGTCCTCCGCCTTGACCGTCGCCCGGCGATTTCGTAGCGTTCGAATGGTGCTTATCGTGCCCAAAGAATCGCCGAAAATCTCTGGTTTCAAGCGCTGTAAGTAAGAACCGCCTTGCGAGGATCACATGAAGATTTTGGTAACGGGTGCGACGGGATTGGTGGGAACCGCACTGGTGGCGGCCCTGGCGCGCGAAGGGCACACGGTTTGCCGGCTGGTGCGATCGGTCACCAAGTCAACTGGCGGAACGGTCGGGGCATTTGACGTACCCTGGGATCCGGAAACGGGCAATCTCGGCGGCGCTGCTGTCGGCGCGGAAGCGGTCGTGAATCTGGGCGGAGCCTCCATCGTGGCCGGCCGCTGGACGGACGCACGTAAAAAACTTTTGCGCACCAGCCGCGTCGATTCCACCCGCGCCCTCGTGAGAGCACTGGGAAAAATGAACGCCAAACCCGACGTGCTGGTAAGCGCCTCCGCGGTGGGATTTTACGGCAACCGGGGCGACGAGATCTTGACCGAGGACAGCGCGCCCGGAAATAATTTTTTGGGTAACCTCGCGAAAGACTGGGAAGCAGAGGCCCTGCGAGCAGAGGAATTCGGCACACGAGTCGTCCTGGCGCGCTTTGGAATTATTCTGGCAAGTGAAGGCGGCGCGCTTCCAGAAATGATGCTGCCTTTCAAGTTTGGCGTCGGCGGCCGCATCGGCGACGGAAAACAGTGGATGTCGTGGGTCGCGCTGGAAGATGTCGTGGCAATTCTGCGCCTGGCGCTGATAAAAAGAGAACTTTGTGGCCCAATCAATGTCGTGGCGCCCGAGCCGGTCAGAAATGCTGACTTCGTAAAGGAACTGGCTAAAGCCATGCACCGTCCGGCGATTTTTCCTGCACCTGCCGTCGCGCTGCGTCTGGCGATGGGAGAAATGGCGGACGCGCTCCTCCTTTCGAGCCAGCGCGCCGTCCCGCAGAAGCTGACTCGCGAAGGATATTCCTTCGCGAGTCGTAATCTAAAGGACGCCTTCGAAACGGTTTTCACTTACGCGTAAGGTGGCGGTTGTTAAAAATGACCGCTCTATTTCGCGACGTTCAACGTCACGCTCACGCGGTACACGTGCCCATTCAACGGATCGGTTGCGACGATGCTCTCGATCGACTGGCCGTCTTTCAAGACTGGATTCATGTCGGCCCTGAACTGGCGGACGATGGGATTGGTGCTTCCTGAAGCGCTCTCAGGCGAGATGGAGCTTCGCTCCAGCACCATTTGAAGTTTGTAACGGCCGTCCTCCTGCAGTGTTGCCGAGCAGTCAACGTTGGTCCCGATGTCGAGGTATGTGAATTGGTCTTTGCCGGTGGATATCGGAATTCGCGCTCCGTTGCGGATTTGCGATCCAGGACGCGCACGGCGCTCATCGGCGTTTACCGTGAACGAATAGGGTAAGCTTGAAACCTTTTTGTCGCCGTCATATTCGGTGAATACCACCTGCACCCGGAGCGGTATAACCGCAGGCGTGCGGTCATCCGGCTTCGGTCCTCCACTGTTCTTCGGACTTTCCTGTGCCGCCGCGAACGTTGCAAACGCCAGTAGTGCAAGAAAAATGCCAACTTTCTTTTTCATCAGACGGCTCCTTTTGTGAACTTCAGGAAACAAGTGCAAAAATTCAGTTGTACTCATCGCTTTCGAGAGGCTCGATTGTCAATTGCTGCTGGTCCATTGCGGCGATCTGCAACGGCTCGATTTTGAACGCAGTGTCGTTCGTGACCGAAGCAGCGCGAGCGCCATTTTCCAGTGCTTTCCCACGCAAACCGACGGCATAGCGTTCCAGCCCTGCCTGTTCTTCCGGCGATACGAGCACTTCCGTGCCGGCACGCACTTTGGTGTGACTGAGGACAACGCTTCCTGGCTTTGACGTCGGCGAGTATCGCTTCACAAGCGGCGCAGGCTGGACGGGCGATCTGGTTGCTTCGTGATTATCGGCGAATTGAACTTTGGGCAAAGCGGCTTGGTGGTTCTCCGGGCCCGAGAAACTCCGCACTGAACGCCAATGAAATACAGGCGAAAGGGCTGTCGCACCAGCCACCAGAGCTAACGTGGCAAACGCCAGAATTGGACTGCGCCAAAACGCCTTGTCCAAACGCGCGGCAATTTGCTTCTGCACGCGCGGCACCAGCGACGGCGGGACAGGAGCGTTGGCACTAACGGCTAGCGAGTAATCCATTGCAACGTACAGTGCTTGTTCTCTGGCGAATGCCGTAGAGCAAACGTCGCAACCCGCAAGGTGCTTCGCAAGTTCGCCGCTCAACGGTTCCCCCGCTGCAAGCGAGTCAATCAGCGGCCGGCGGTAGGACTCACAAAGCATCGCAATTTCTCCGCGAGAGTTTTTCTTGCAAAAAACAACCGGGACTTGACAGTCCCGATCGGCACAGCGAGTAACAACGAAACTTCTTCAAGCGTGTGTCCCTCCATGGCGGCCAGAAAAAGCACCAGGCGCTGCTTTTCCGGGAGTTCCTCCATCGCGCGATCGAACTGGCGCTGAAACTCGGCGTTCTCGCCCTGATGCACTGCATTGCGCGAACTTTCCAGCACCCACTGCGCCTCGCGCGCTTGGCGCCGCTTGATGGCGCGAACACGATCCAGCGCCATCCGAAAACTGATTCGCACCAGCCATGCTCGAAAACGTGTCCGCTCGCGCAGCCGATCGAACCGGCGATGCGCGCGAAGCATTGCTTCCTGGGCCACGTCTTCGGCGTCGGCGTCATTGCGCAAAACTCCTCGAGCCACTCGAAACGCCAGCGGCGCGTTTTCCGCCAGCAGCGATTCCCATTCGAGCTGTCCGGCAGCGAGAGCTTCCGCCTGCGCCCTTTCCTGGCGCAAGCCGGCGGCCTCGGACTCTCCTCCGCTTTCGGTCAGAACCCACTCCTGCGTGGACCGGCTCAGGCGAGCAGTAATGGCTCGGCCCTCCTTGTATATAGGCAAGACGCCGCGGATGGACGAAGGGTTCATTTTGCGAAGACTGCAGTAATGACGCAAAGAAGCGGTGAAGTAAAGAAGTTGATTGCTGAGCCGCTCGTTTCGAATCGGGACGCGCTTGCAAAAGCTGAATTCCAGATTGGGAATTTTCTCGTAACGAAATACATCTTCCAGGCGTGTCGCCCGCGCGAGACTATCAACCCGAAATTCGCTCGAAACCACACAAACAAAGATGGATAGCGCCGATTCGTCCGCGCGCCGTGGCGGGCGTCGAATCCCAATCCTTCAATTCGCAACGCCGGCACTCGGGCTGCAAGCCGGCGGAAATAGTTCCATCGGCCAGGCCTGCGTTGCAAATTTGAGTCCGTGTACGCCAGTGACCAGCAGCAGCGCACCTCAGGTGGATTATCTCGCTCCGTTGGTCGCCGCCCTCGCCGAACCCCGTCACTGCACAAGCCAGCAGTGTCGCACTCCCGGCAAAAAGCGCGTCTGCAGAAATTACCGTCATCAATCACGACCTTGTATCGGTCCTGCCCGGCGGCGTGGCCATCTTCACGCGCGCGTGGAAGAAGTGCCTGCGTTCTCCCGCGAAGAAACCTATCTATTCTTGTGGACGGCGCCCAATGGCACTTACCGAATTCTCGGCTGGACTCAGGGCGCGTTTCGCATCCGCAAGGATCAAACCACCGGGCTCGAATCGGTGACGCAAGACTCCGCCGCAGCTCCCTTATTCGATCCGGTCACCCGGCGGTTTCGCCATGGCGGAATCCGCAACCTTCCTATTGCAGTTTTTCAGGTGAAACTGAAACGAGTGGAGTTGTACTGCCGCCGGCCCCACACAGTTCGATGGCGGATACAAGATCGAAAAACGCCCGTCGGCCACAGCTATACCGTATACGCAGAACCCCTCGACGGAGCAATCACAGATCGGCAATGCAATGCAAACGCTATGCCGCAACGCCACCACTGACGCAGGCTGGCCATCTCAATTCAGTTGCACTGTGCCCGCGGTCAACACGGAATTTACCGTGCGAACCCGACCAGGTCCGTAACTTTTGCTCGCAACAAAATGCTCTGGCGTCTAAGTCCCTGTATCCGGCACCGGCACCGAGGCTGGCGCCAACCACCCTCCGCCAAAAAGCAAGCCCGGCCCCAACGACGCCACGAATATCGGACGCGGCAACCGCGTCACGGCCCGCGACGCTTGCAGCGCAAAGTGCAATGCTGCCGCGCAAGTCGTCGAACCCAGATTACCGCGCGTATCGGCGACCATGGGAAATCGTTCCAGTGCAACTCCACTTTTCTTTGCCGGCAGCGCCACCAGTCGCGGATTGGGCTGATGTGTGGCGAACGCGGCCGCCTCATCTCGCGCCACGCCGCTTCGGCACTCAAGTTCACGAATGCATCGATCGAGTCGCGCCGTCGCCGCACGGGAAAGCGCGTCGCCGTCAAAAACCACTTTTAACCGATCGCCCGGCTCTGCCGAAACCTGAATTGCCGACCGTAGTTGTGAAGCACAACCAAAAAAGAAATCCCGCAGCGTAAAAGACTCTTCCGTCGTTCCGGCGTGTTGTCGTTGCACCAGAAACGCAGCAGCGCCATCGCCAAACAGGCCGCCAAACTCGCCCGCCACACGACCCGGTATGAGCGTGCGCGAGTGCACGTCCGCCGTCACCACTAGCACTGTGCCCGCTTGCCCGGATTCCACAAACGACTTCGCCACCACCAGCGCGTGCACTAAACCAAGACACGCTCCGCCAACATCGAGCGCCCCGCAAGTTTCGCGCGCGCCGATTGCCGCACGCAGTTGTGCCGCAAGCGATGGAATGGCGTGATGCGTTTCGCTCGATGCAATGATCCAATTCAGTTTTTCTGGCGTGATTCGCGCGTTTCGCAGGGTTTCACTGGCGGCTGCGGCGGCCAGCGTCACTTCCGATTCGCCGGCAGCTGCATACGCCAGCGACAGTATTCCCGCGCGGTGCCGCAGTTTTCCCGCGGGCATGCCGAACGCCGCGTCTACTTCTTCCGATGGAACAATCCGTGAACCGAATGCGACACCGGAGAATCGCAGCAAAGCAGAATTCAGGCCGTTGAACATTAGAATGAGCGCCCGCACCGGGCCTTGCCATTGTGAGCGATTGAACCAGCCCCGGCAAGAGCGTTGCCTGTTGTTTTTCTTGTCAATTTTTTGTCATGGATTGATTGTTCGAAACTTCGAAACTGGCTCAGGCCGAAGTCGGCTGGCGTGTGCTAACTTGGAAAGTCAATGCGACGGATCGCACGAAATTCGAGATTCTCTACTCTGAGGTGGCACCGCTCTGCGCAGTTGTTCCTGGCATTTACCCAACTGATGGTTTTCGCGGCACCTGCAATCGCCCAGCGCGGCCGCGGCGAAATCCAGATCGAAGTCCGCGATCCGCAAGGACAAAGTGCAGCCGCCATGGGAGAGCTGGTTAGCGAATCGAATCGGGTGCGAAAGGATTTTGCAATCCCCGCGGACGGAAAATATCTGGCGGCTGAACTTGCTTTTGGTGTGTACCGGTTGGCTGTCACCGCACAGGGATTCGCGCCTTGGACCGGACTGGTCGAAATTCGCAGCGAAGTGCCGGTGCGGGTCGCGGTAGTCCTCGGCGTGGCCGCGGTAAACATGAAAATCGAAGTCACCGATGCCGCAACGCTTCTCGATCCTTCAGAGAACGGAACAATTTACTCCATGGGCGCGGAATCACTGCGCGAACACGTCGCCGCCCAGGATGGCCGCGATCTTTCTGACGCCGTGAACGACCAACCCGGCTGGCTCAATGAAGCCAATGGCGTGCTGCATCCGCGCGGCTCCGAGTACCAGGTTCAATACGTATTGGACGGAATGCCCTTGACGCAAAATCGTTCTCCGGCATTCGCGCCGCCTTTCGATTCCGGCGATGTGGAATCAATGCGCGTAATGACGGCGGGATTCCCCGCGGAGTACGGGCGCAAACTCGGCGGCGTGATCGAATTGACGACGGAAAAGAATGCACCCGAGGGATGGCACGGCCGATTTGAAGCCGGAGGCGGCAGCTTCGATTCGCTGAGTGGCGCGGCGGAAATCGGCTACACCGCCGGCAAGAATCACATGGAATTCAGCGGCCGCGGATTTCATACCGACCGCTACCTCGATCCTCCGGTTCTGCAGAACTACACCAACTGGGGAAATGGAAACGGATTTTCCGCCGCATACGAACGTGATTTTTCAGAGCGCGACCGTTTGCGATTCACGATTACGCGCAGTGACACGCGCTACTCGGTTCCCAATGAATTGATCCAGCAGGCTGCTGGTCAACGCCAGGACGTGGACAACACCGAAATCAGCGGACAAATTTATTACCAGCACATCAGCTCGGAAAGCTTGTTGTGGAGCTTCTCCGGCAGCGTGCGCGACGCCAGCTTCGTTCTGCGCTCCAATGATTTGGCCACTCCCGTCATCGTCTCGCAGGACCGCGGCTACCGCGAAGGCTACGTGCGCGCCGACGTTGCGGGTCATGCCGGCCATCACGACTGGAAAGCTGGCGTCGATTCCTTTTTCACTCCGGTGCACGAAACACTGTCTTACCAGATAACAGACCCATCTCAATTTGATCTCGGGACCGCATTGCAATTTGCCTTCGCCGGGCACAAATGGGACATCGAACCAGCATTCTACGTTCAGGATAATTTTCACCAGGGAAACTGGAACGTCAGCGCCGGGATTCGTTTCGATCACTATGGATTTGTCGTCAGCGAATCGGCCGTCAGTCCGCGCGTTGGCGTATCGCGCTACATTGACCGCTGGAAAATACTTCTGCACGCTTCCTACGACCGCGTTTTCCAGACGCCGGCGATGGAAAATCTTTTGCTCGCCAGTTCCGCGCAAGTCTTCTCGTTGAATCCTGAAGTTCTGCGGCTTCCGGTGCGGCCGTCGCGCGGAAACTATTTCGAGGGCGGAATTTCGCAGGCACTCTTCACAAGATTGCGACTCGATGCCAATGTGTTTCGCCGGGATTTCCGCAATTTTGCCGATGACGATGTGCTGCTGGATACCGGCGTGAGCTTTCCGGTCGCCTTCAACAAAGCGCGCATCTTCGGAGAAGAGTTGCGCCTTGCCATTGCGGAGTGGCACCGGTTCTCCGGGTTCTTGAGCTACTCCAATCAGTCCGCGATCGCCCAGGGGCCCACCACGGGTGGCCTCTTCATCGGCAGTGAAGCCGGTGACGCCTTGACGGACACCACGAAATTCGCGGTGACTCAGGATCAACGGAACACTGTCCGCGCCAGCGTCCGCGCGCAGATCGCAAAGCGTTTGTGGGCGGCTGCCAGCGCGAATTACGGCAGTGGTCTGCCGGTGGAACTCGATCTCACCAGCATCAACACTAATTTCCTGCTCGCGCAATACGGACAGGAAATTTTATCGCGCGTAAATTTCGACCGCGGCCGGGTGCGGCCAAATTTTTCGCTGAATGTGGCTGCAGGCGTCGAGCTATGCCGAAAAGAGAGCCGCATTCTGACCATGCAAGTCGCGGCGGACAACCTGACGGATCGAGTAAACGTCCTAAATTTTGCCGGACTCTTTTCAGGCACAGCCGTAGCTGCGCCGCGCAGCGCCAGCGCACATCTTCGTTTTGTTTTTTGAGATTTTTTTCGCGTCCGCGAACTCGAGACAAATGCAGACTAGTTCGAGAGGAATTTGGTACCGCTAACGGGAATCGAACCCGTATTTTAGCCTTGAAAGGGCTACGTGCTAACCGTTGCACCATAGCGGCATGGAGCGAAGACGACTTTTGCAATTATAAGCGAAACGCAGAGAATCCGCCATTCTGAGGCGTTGCGCGACCTGAGAACTTGAAACAAAACGCCCGCGCGCTCGCTTGACGGACAACGCGCAAGCATCGTACTTTCTGGTGGTCGGTTTGTCGCTGGAGCTGTATTTGTATCAACCGTTAACCACGAAGCAAGTTGCGTTGTGCTTGTTTGCGCTGCAGCTTGCCTGTTTTCCTGCTGCGCTCTTTGGCCAGACCTCCCAATTGCCCACTGCCGCAACCGACGCTACCGTGAAGGCGGACTCGGTGAAGGTCTTCGAGCAGATGGATGTTTCCAGCGATCAAGTTTCTACGCTGAAAAAAGGCATCGCGGTGTACATCGATTTGCGTGTGGACGAGAGCGGAAGGGGCTGGTGTGGAATTCGACCTACAGCTCAAGCGAATCGGATTGGTTTTGTGGATTGCAGGAGCCTGGAGCGCGTAGCGGGCGCAGCTCCGCCTATTCCCGGTGGGCGAGACGGCACAAATTCCGAGTCGCTACATGGTTCAGCCGCGGAAATTCCACTCGAGCGTCCCGCAACACCGACCGCGAACGGCTACGCGGCGATGAAAAACGAAGTTGTCAAGGAAGGTGTGATCGATTCCGGCTTCATTGCGACGCTGGAGGCGCAAGCTTCGCGTGGCGGAGCAACCGCGCTGACGCGTGCGGCACTCGCTCATCTGGCCGCGGGTGAATTCGAACTTCAGCAGCATGAACCGGACAAAGCGCTGGAGCATTTCGAAGCGATGCAACCTTTCGCGGGTCGCCAGCGTGATCTTTCGCTGGCTAGCCTGGACGGGCGCATCTACGCAGAGTTGATGAAGAGCGAGTACAGCACTGCGCTGGAATTAATCGAGCGTGCCAGAAAGCTTTCTCCGCAGTCAGCGAACCTGGCGGCGTGGTCGGGGTACACGCACTATCGTATGAACCAACTCGACGCGGCGATCGCGGATTTGCGGGTGGCGCAAAATATCCGCCCAAGTCAAAGCGTTGCCGAACTTCTGGAAAAAGCCGAACGCGACAAAGACGCGGAAGGCGATTTTCGCGAAGGCGAATCGAGCCACTTTGTGTTGCGTTATCACGGAGGCGCCAGCCGCCAACTGGCCTCTGAAGTAATTCACACCCTGGAGGATCAATTTCAGGTCTTGAAGTCCGAATTGCACTACACACCGCCGGAACAAATTGGAGTGATTCTCTATACGCAGGAAACATTTTTCGATGTCACGCGGGTGCCGGGCTGGGCGGGTGGCTTGAACGATGGACGGATTCGCGTTCCGGTGCAGGGACTGGAAACTGTGTCCGATTTGCTGGCGCGAATTTTGAAACATGAATTAACGCACAGCTTTGTGTTTCAAAAAACCAGCAGACGCTGCCCAACCTGGCTGCAGGAAGGAGTCGCGCAGTGGATGGAAGGCCGCCGCACCGGGGTGGACGCGGCGCAGCTTGTCGCGTTCTATCAGGACGGAAAAGGAAAATCGCTGCGCTATCTCGATGGACCCTGGATGGTGCTGTCGAGCGGACAGGCGCGCTATGCGTATGCCTGGGCGCTTGCGGTGGTGGAAGCGATTGAAGCCGATTCCGGCAGCGATGGCCTAGATCGCTTGCTCGATGCAGAACGCACGGAAGCGTCAGGCGAAAACGCATTGCTACAAGCTTTGCGAACAGACTACTCCAGCCTGGACGACTCTACCGTCGAGTATCTTCGCCGAACCTACTTGCAATAAAACGATCGATACAGCGGCAGCTTATGATTTCGTGCGGTCGGCCCATTCTTCGTGCCATGCGCTTTGAATGGCTTCCAGCTTTCCTTCATTGGATTTAGCGGGATCGCCGGCGAACCCCGGCAGCTCCGTGATCCACTTGTGCATGTCCGTAAAACGTACCGTGTACGGATCAACGTTGGGAAATTTATCGGTAAGCGCGATAGCGATATTTTCAGTGCTGTCCCAGTCGAACGATGCAGGCATTATGGCTCCTCACAAAACATTTGCCACAGAGAGTCACACAGAAGAAACTCCGTGACTCGTGGCAATCCTTATCTTAATGATCCATTTCCTTGGCGTAATTTTTATTCCAGTCCGGGATTTCGACCACGATGTCAGTCGTGCCGTCTGGCACGGTCTGGCAGCCCAGGCGCGACTTCGGCGTAATCCCCGGCGCTTCGTCCAGTTCATCGAGCTCCGCATCGGTCGCTTCGTTGCAGGATTCCAGACCTTCTTTCACGATGACGTGGCAAGTCGAGCATGCGCAAACCCCGCCGCACGCGTGATCCAGTCCGGCCCTGAGCGCTTCGGAGAAATCCAGAACGCTGCCTGGCAAGCCGTTGTGACCGTAGGGAATTTTCTCCGGATCGACTTCCAGTGTTTTGCCGCTGGGCAAAAAAGTTACTTTAAATTTCCTGGTCGCCGGCTTGTATTTTACTTCTTCGATATACGGGTTACTGCCGCCCATGAATCTCTCCTTCTGAATATCTTACGCCGCCACGTTGCCTGGGACTATTTCAAACTTTTTCTTTGAGGACCAAATGACCGGAAACGGAAATCATCGGCGCTTCCTACTCACCTTTTGCAATTGCCCCCGCCCATAAACTTTCGGCCTAAAAATCATCGAGCTTCTTGCCTTGCAGCACGGAATTCACGGCGCTGTTCATCATGACCTCGGCAAGATGCTGCGTCGCTTCGTTCAATTCGTCAATTTTTTCGCGCATCAAGCGATAATCGCTGCCGCTGGTCGATTCGCGTAAGGCCGTAACAGCAGTATCGATCTTGCCGCGCTCCTCCGGAGCGAGCGAAGCGGATTGCGGATTAGCCAGCGCTTTCGCGGTTGCGGCAAGAATTGTTTCGGATTCGGTCCGGGCTTCAATCGCCTGGCGCTCCGCGAAATCCTGCTCCGCGTATTCGATGGATTCTTCAAGCATACGCTCGATTTCGGAATCGCTGATGCCATAACTGGGCTGAACTTCGAGCGAATGTTGTTTGCCGGTGCGGACGTCTTTCGCTGCAACCTGGAGTATCCCGTTGGCGTCGATCAGGAATTTTACTTCGATGCGGGGTAGGCCAGCAGGCGCTGGTGGAACTTTCAACGTAAATCGAGCGAGCGAGCGGCAATCTTTCGCCAGTTCGCGTTCGCCCTGCAAAACGTGGATGTCAATGCCGGTCTGGCTGTCCACACCGGTGGTGTACATCTCCTGCGCACTTGCGGGAATGGGAGAATTGCGCGAGATAATTTTTGCGACTGCGCCGCCGTACGTTTCAATGCCCAGGGAAAGTGGTGTGACATCCAGCAGCAGCATATTGCTGACGCCGTGTTCGAGAATATTAGCCTGCACCGCGGCACCGAGCGCCACGACTTCATCCGGATTCAGTTCGATGTGCGGAGCGCGTCCGAAAAAGTCCTGCACCGTGCGGCGAATCAGCGGTGTACGCGTAGTGCCGCCAACGAGAACGACCTCGTCGACTTCCTCCGGCTTTAGCTTGGCGTCGGCGAGCGCTAGTTTGACCGGGCCTATGGTGCGATCAACAACCGGGCGAACCAGGGCATCGAAAGCGCCACGCGTAAATTCCTGCGTGAACATTTTCCCGTTGGGCAGCGGGAATTTAAACGTGGCGGATTCTTTTTCGGAGAGCACGTGTTTGACTGCAATCAACGCTTTGCGAAGCTCTTGCGCGATTTCGCCGTGCGGAGAAAAATTAACTTCGTCCGTCTGCAGAATCTTTTCGTGGACGAAGGCCTGCAGAAGATTGTCAATATCGTCGCCGCCGAGGTGCGTATCACCGTTGGTTGCGAGCACCTGATAAATGTCGCCTTGGTCAGTGGAAATTAATTTCAAGATGGAAATATCGAAGGTGCCGCCACCGAGATCATAGACAGCAACTTTGCCGCGTTGCTTTTCATGCAAGCCATAGGCCAGCGCCGCGGCAGTCGGTTCGTTGACGAGTCGCAGCACTTCGAGGCCGGCAATTTTCCCTGCGTCTTTTGTGGCCTGGCGCTGCGCATCGTTGAAATAGGCTGGTACGGTGATGACTGCGCGGTCGACGGGTTCACCGAAGAAAGCCTCCGCCCAATTCTTCAGTTCGCGCAGGATGAACGCTGAAATTTCCGGCGGAGTAAAGACCTTTTCGCCAAGACGAACACGGATCACGTTGCTGCTGGATGGATCGAGACGGAAAGGAAAAAGTTTCAATTCGTCTTGAATGTCTTTCACGCCGCGGCCCATCAGGCGTTTTACGGAATAAATCGTGCGCTCGGGCTGGGTGAGCAAGCGCCGGCGAGCTGGTTCGCCAACAATAATGTTTCCGTCAGGATCGAGACTCACCACGGAAGGACAAAGCGTCGAACCGTGCGGCCCGACAATACACTTCGGCTGCTTCGTCCGCGGATCGAGATACGCAACGAGACTGTTAGTGGTGCCGAGATCGATTCCAACAATTTTCCCCATTAGTGCGAACCCTCTGAAAGCATTTTCGTGTTTCCGTGCTTTGGTTAGCCGTCAGCGACCGGCGGAATTATTCCAGTATTACTCTTGCAATTCCTTCTGCACGTTTGCCACGAGATTGCGAATATAGCTGCGGCGGTTCAGCAATTCGTTCATGCGTACGAATAGCTCTTTGCGGGCGGCGGAGGCGGCGAGTGCGTCCACGGCGGCATCCCAATCCTTTGCCACGGACTGGAGCTGTGAATCTACTTCTTCCAATTTTGCCTGAAAATTGTCTTTCGCGGATTCAAGGCGGCCTTGCAATTCGATCAAGTCCGCGCCGGATTCTTTTGCTTCGCGCAATTCGTCGAGCGATTCGTTCAGTTCAAAAACTTCTTCGAGAAGTTCCGGCGGCGCTTGCTGCTTGGTTTGTCCTTCTTTTCGTTCTCCTTCGATTTCCAGAAGATATTCCACGCGAGCGAGTGGATCGCGCAACGCGCGGTAGGCGTCATTCAATTCGCTGCTTTTTTTCAGAGAGAGCTCGCGTTCCGGTTCGCTGGCGTTCACAAAATTATCGGGATGCAATTTCCAGCTGAGCTGCAGAAATTTTTGTTCAAGCAAGGACAAGTCGATCGACAGCTTGCGTGGCAACCCGAAGACTGAGAAGTAGTCAACGGAAGCGTTGGTAGCCTGAGAAGGGGCGGTCATTATCGCTATGACTCTCGAATTCCGTCGTAAGTCTATGTAGACACTATGTTTACTACAAAATAGGAACTATAGTTCCTATTTTGTGGCGAAGCCTCGGAGCGCTGAAACTCACTCCAAAAACAACAAATGGCTGGCGAATGTGGCCGCCAGCCGTATCGACTCTGCCCGGGCCAAGTTCCATTGCACAGAAGTCTGTGCTACTTAGGCCGTAAATGAGCTGCCGCAGCCGCAACTTCTTGCGGCATTGGGATTTACGAACACGAATCCCTGGCGCATCAGCGTTTCTTCGTAATCGAGCATAGTGCCGTTCAGGTATAAGAGGCTTTTCGGGTCGACGAAGACGCGGGCGCCGAATGCCTCGAATATTTTGTCGCGGTCGCGCGCTTTGGTGTCCAGACGCATAGCGTATGACAGGCCGGAGCAGCCGCCGCCTTGTACACCTACGCGCAGGCCGCCTTGTTCTGGAGACACGCCGTCCTTTGTCAAGAGCGCCAGAATTTTTTTGGCGGCGCGCTCGGAGACGCTGATGGTTGGTGTTGCGGGATTGGCGACTTCAGTGGTCATGTTACTTCCTACGATTCGTGGCTCCCTTGCTCAAACTGCAAATTACCTGCGGGTCGGCCTAGCGTAACCCGATCGAACCGCGCTTAGGGTGACACCGCGCACAACCAAGAGTGGCTGTGCTACGAAAGAGCCGGGCTAAAGCCGGACACTACGCTTAAAAAAACCGCACAAAGCTTAGTGCGCGGCCTTTTCGGATGCGGCGACCGGGATGCCCTTTTTGTTCTTCCAGTTGCCGATCGCGGCCTTGATGGCGTCTTCGGCCAGCACTGAGCAATGGATCTTGACCGGAGGAAGCGCGAGTTCGCGGACGATGTCCGTGTTCTTGATCGAGAGCGCTTCTTCGACGGTCTTGCCCTTAACCCACTCGGTCGCAAGCGAGTAGCTGGCGATAGCGGAGCCGCAACCGAACGTCTTGAAGCGGGCTTCCTCGATCACCTGCGTTTCCGGATTGATGCGCATCTGCAGCTTCATGACGTCACCGCATTCCGGCGCTCCGACCAAGCCAGTCCCCACGTTGGGATCTTCTTTTGGAAGGCTTCCGACGTTGCGGGGATTGTTGTAGTGATCTACAACCTTTTCGCTATAAGCCATGAATCATTCTCCTCTGGCGCTTTGTGACTGTGAGGCCACAAAACAGCCGCCACAACAAGATTAATTGCTCCGCGCGAGATTGCCGATGCTGACGAAGCCAGCAGTACGCAGAACTTTTTCCGAAATCGACACGTTGGGTACCCAAGCCGAACGCCCAGCGGTCAACTGGCGCAGCACATCCTTGATGTAGTCCGCGCCAATGCCCAGCACTTTCAGGAATACGCGTACTTCCTGAAGCTGCTGGAACGAACGCTCGCCCGCGGGCTTGGCGTCATCGCCTTCGCCATAAGGCACGAACGCAACGCGGAATGCCGCCCCGGTGCCGCCAATCGAGCGGTGTACTCGAATTGTTCCTTCACTCACGGTGGTTGCCATTGCTTCTTGTCCTATCCTTCTCTGTTTCAGTGTTTGTAAGTACAAATCCTGAAACCCTTTCGTCTAATTTGCGGTCTTCACGTGGTTAGATGCGCAACTGGGCTAGGCGGTCTGCCAGTTCATCTTGGAAATATCGATACCCTCTTTAGCCATTTCGTAGAGGGGCGAAAGTTCGCGAAGTTTGTTGACGACCGTGACCATCTTATCGGTCACATAGTCAACCTCTTCTTCGGTGTTGAAACGGCCCAATCCGAAGCGAATCGAAGTGTGGGCCAGATCTTCGCCAACTCCCAGAGCCTTAAGGACATAGCTTGGTTCCAGGGTGGCGGACGTACAAGCCGAACCGCTGGAAACGGCGATGTCATTGATACCCATCAGGAGCGATTCGCCTTCAACATAAGCAAAGCTCATGTTGAGGTTATTCGGAAGGCGGTGCTCCAATGAGCCGTTGATAAAGACTTCGTCAAGCTTGGCTTCGAGGCCCGCTTTGAGGCGGTCACGAAGTTTCGCGAGGCGAACCGATTCCTGCGCCATCTCTTTCTGGGCTATTTCGCAGGCAGCGCCAAGTCCCACGATTCCAGGGACGTTGAGGGTGCCGGAGCGCATGCCACGCTCATGACCGCCACCGTCAATGATCGCCGCCAGCTGAACGCGAGGGTTGCGGCGGCGAACATAAAGAGCGCCGACGCCCTTAGGTCCGTAAATCTTATGAGCGCTGATGGCGAGCAGGTCGATATTGTCTTTCTGCACGTCCACGGGAATTTTGCCGACGGCCTGAACACCATCGGACGCGAAAAAGATGCCGTGTTCCTTGGCGATTTTGCCGATTTCCTGAATCGGATTGATGACGCCGATTTCATTGTTGGCGTACATGATGGTGATCAAAATCGTCTTGGACGTGATGGCCTTGCGAACATCTTCTGGATTGACGCGGCCGTCTTTGCCTACCGGAAGATAGGTCACTTCAAAACCGTCTTTTTCCAGGCGCTTGCAGGTGTCGAGGACCGCCTTGTGCTCGATGGCCTGAGTGATGATGTGATTGCCCTTTTCCCGGTACATTTCGGCGACACCCTTAATCATCAGGTTGTCGCTTTCGGTGGCGCCGCTGGTGAAGATAATTTCCTTCGGCGTAGCGCCAATCAGAGCGGCGACTTGCGCGCGGGCATTTTCCACGGCTTCTTCACCGGCCCAACCGAACGGGTGATTACGGCTGGCAGCGTTGCCAAATTTTTCGGTGAAATAGGGCAGCATCGCCTGCAGCACGCGCGGATCGACCTGAGTGGTGGCGTGATTATCGAAATAAATTGGCAGCTTTACGGCCATAATCCTATTCTCCTGTTGAAGCTTCTACGCCCGAAGAGGCACGAGCATTTGCTGCTCCTGCGGTTCGTCGCACATCTGCGCGATGGTGACGGTGCTTAAAACGTTCATCACGCTTTCGTTCACGCGGCGCAGCGGTTCGCGAACTGAACACTTGGATGATGCATCGCAATTTCCGTGACTTGTCACGCAAGAAATAATCAGTACCGGGCCATCGATTGCGGTAATCACGTCCAAAGCGCTGATGCGATCCGGGTCTTTAGCCAACTGATAGCCGCCGGTGGAACCATGCTTGGCGGCGACCAGCGAGTTCCTGGCCAGCTTTTGCAAGACTTTTGCCATGAGCGTGGTCGAAATGCCATATTCCTCGGCGATTTCGTTGGCGCTGCACGCATGATTTTCGCTGCGATGCATGGCCAAATGCTTGACCGCGATCAAGCCGTAGTCTGCTTTTTTAGAAAGCTTAAACATCTATCCGCGTTGAGTCCTTGCTTACGCCCCCACGGGCATATGCGACTGAATCAGTCGGAATTGAGTTTATGGGATTTGCGCGTGAAAGTCAACTGTCGTTTTGGAACGGCCAGGACCGTAAGACCTTTATATTCATGGAGATATGGGAACTACATTTCCGTATTGCGTCGCTGCTCGAAAAGACGTGGAAACGATTTATCGCTGAGACATCAAAAAAGGAGGCGCAGAGGGAACGGAGGGTTTCTGTCAGGACCCAGAGCACCGTCGCGGCAGGAAAACCCGGGAAAAAGTGAAGATGTTAGCAATCGCTCGACTTGCCCGGCAGGCGTTGCAAGAACGCTGCAAGAAGAGGAGAGGCGAGATGGATATGCTACTCTGCCGCAGCCGATGAGAGGGCAGATGGATCATAACTTGAAGTGTCGTATTGACGAAAAAAACCGCGGGATGCCGATGATTACCTGCGTTCTGTTTTTGATTCTTGGAATAGCGACTTCGGCAGGATCCGAATCGAAGATAGCTCCGAAGGTCAGCCAAAAGCAGACTTCCGGTGCGACGCGCGGAGCGGAAGAAACGAAGCCCGGGAAGCCTGAACCGAAAACCTATGTACTGGTGGGGGCGGGAGATGTCGCGGGATGCTCGTCGCTGGCGGGGGCGGCGGCCACGGCTAAGTTGATTGAGCAAATTCCTGGGACGGTGTTTGTTGCCGGGGATCTCGCGTACGATCGCGGTACGGCGGAAGAATTCAGCAAGTGTTACGACTCGACGTGGGGGAAATTCAAGGACCGTACGCGACCAGCGCCCGGAAATCATGAATACGGTTCGCCAGGAGCGCTGGCGTATTTCGCGTACTGGGGGGAACGGGCCGGGCCGCGTGGCAAAGGCTATTACAGCTACGATCTGGGAAAATGGCATGTAGTGGCGCTGAATACGAACTGCAATGCGCCGGGAGTAGGCGGATGTGGAGCCGGTTCGGAGCAGGAGAAATGGCTGAAGAAAGATCTGGAACAGCACGCCAACTCATGCATCGTGGCTTACGGGCATTACGCGCTCTTCAGCAGCGGGTTTCTGAGAATGCACGCAGTCCATCCTGAATTGCGGGATGTTTGGCGGGATCTGTACGCGGCCCATGCGGACCTGATGTTGGCGGGGCACGAACATTCGTACGAAAGATTCGCACCGCAGGATCCGGACGGGCATCACGATCCCGAGAATGGGATTCGGGAAATTGTGGTGGGGACGGGCGGACGAAGCCATTATCCGATGGGGCAGGCGGCGCCGAACAGCGAACAAAGGAATGCAGATACGTTTGGAGTGCTGAAGTTGACGCTGTCGCTGGAAAAGTATAGCTGGGAGTTTATTCCGGTGGATGGTGAAGACGGGTTCCACGATTCGGGCGAGGGGACATGCCACAACGCGGCAGCGGGGACGGCGAAGTAGAGGCGGAAACGATTATCGCAGAGGATGGGAATGGGAGACGCAGGGCTCGAAGAGGACGAGGCGACTACACACGAGTGCTGGCGTGGATGCAAAAAACCAAGAGAAATTCCTCGCTTCGCTCGGAATGACGGGCGTATTTTGAGGTTCGCGAAATATTAAGGCTTTGCGGCGGCGCAAACGTTGGATTGGGAGGCGGCAGCGAATAATTTATTCACGGCCGCGACGGGGATAAGGATCAGTTGCGCTTTTGGTTTGGCGGCTTCGGCCAGAGCTGTGCTCAATTGAGATTGCTGATCGGTAGCGAGCGGTTTGCCGGCGGCAATTGCATCGAGGGCGCGCAAGCCGGCGCTGCCTACGACCGATAGGTCGCGGGAGGTAGCTACCGCTTCCCTGGCCAGGAAAGATTTTTGCGCCAGAGAAGCGAAGGCAGCGTCGTTGTGACTCCAGAGTCCGAGTTGCGTGCGCAGTTCGTACGACGTGGCTGCGTCGCCACAGGAAGTGGCGAGGAATCTGTCGACCAGCTCCGAAAAATCGCGGCCGGCATCGCTTTCTAGCCTAACGGCATCAACCAAGCGGTTGAGCGGGACCAGACTGCTCGGCTCGACGGGCGCGGTTTGTTCGCGCGTGTAATCCTTCACAGGTTCGACGACGTCAGCTAGATTTCGCAACGCGGCAAGTTCTTCCGGTAATGCGGGCCCAGCGACGCGTTGCAGCATTTTGTGATAGTAGGAGCGATGCGTCAGGCCGCGCCACTCCAACTGTTCGCTTATGATCGTCATCCGCGAATACATCGAATTGGAATCGGTAACCGACTGCGGGGACCAGAGACGCTCCGCAATGGCGGCATTGCGCGGCCAAATGCGCGAATCGATATTTTCCGGATCAACGTATTCCGACCACATGCAGGATTCGCCGCCGAGAATTAATTTTTTCTGATCGTCGCTGAGGGTGGCGGCTGGGCCACTCAAGGGATCCACGGCGTAGTGGCGCGCGGCGCTCCAGCCGAGATCGAGATAGTAACCATTGGACAGAATGCCGTGATAACCCTGTTGTGCGGCTGCTGCAAGAGATTGCTGGCCGCGCCAGGACTGGATGACGATGTCCTTGGGCACACCGGGGATGAAAACTTCGTCCCAACCCACGACGGCTTTGCCATGTTTGGTGACCAGCTTCTGCACGCGCTGGCTAAAGTAAGCTTGGAGCTCCTCGTTCGATTTCAAATTGTGCGATTTCTTGAATTGCTGAATTTTTGGATTAGCGTCCCACTCCTTGCCGTTCACTTCGTCACCGCCAATGTGGAAGTAGTTGTCGGGGAACAGCTTGGCCATTTCCGCGATCAGTTGATCGAGAAACTTGTAAGTGTTTTCGTTGGTTGGATCCATCGCAGGATCGAACACGCCCCATTTGCGCTCGATCGAATAGGGACCGGAGCCGCTGGCGAGTTGGGGATAGCCGACGAACCACGCGGTGCTGTGGCCGGGCATGTCAAATTCGGGCACGACGCGAATGCCGCGGTCGCGCGCATAGGAAATGAAATCGCGAATTTCTGCCTGTGTGTAGTACCGGCCGTCGGAGCCGAGTTCGTGCAACTTGGGATTTTTTTTGCTTTCTACGCGGAAGCCTTGGTTTTCCGAGAGATGCCAGTGGAAGACGTTCAGCTTAACGGCTTCCATGCCATCGAGATTGCGGTTTAGAACGTCGATCGGGATGAAGTGGCGGCTGACGTCAATCATCAGGCCGCGCCATGGGAAACGCGGCTGATCTTGAATTGTTATGGCAGGAGCGGCGAAGCCATCGGGCGTCACTTCGACAAGCTGAAGAAAAGTTTGCAGACCGCGCAGCACGCCGAGGGGATTTGCAGCGTTTAATTTTGCGCCAGAGGACGTGACTTCGAGGGTGTAGGATTCGTCTTCGCCGAGCTCCTGAACTTCTTTGCTGGCGTGGCCGGTATGGACGACGAGTGTGGCTTGCGATGCGTTGTTGGCCGGCTTGGCGAAGAGCAAACCGGTTTGGCGATGAAGTTGAGTCAGAAAACGTTCGCGCGCGCGGTCCAACCGCGGTTCGGTGTGTCCGTCGAATGCGATCGTAAAATTTGCGTCTATGCGAAGCGCGCCGGAGCCTGATGTAACGCTGGAGGGCTGAGGCATGAGGTTTCGGGGGAGTTGCGTTTGCGCCGTGGCGTGCGATGCGCCTAGAACGATGGCCAACAGGAACGCGGTAGAGATTTCTAGAAGATGCAGCGCGAACGCGATAGCAACAGAACGCATGATGAGAAAAGCCTCCGTGAAGGTGGTGCGGTTCGTCCGCCAGAGTGCTATGTAGCGGTAGAACGGCGATAGTGGCATACTCTCAGCGGAATGCGAAGCGCAAAATGGAAGATGAGGCTGCGGAAGGCGAAAGAGATTCCTCTGTCGGTTTTGAAGGCTGAACTGAAGACCGTTAATTCTGCCATCGCGCATGCCTGTAAAGCTGAAGGCCAATACGGCTGGGGCTGATTCGGCTGGGCTGTTTTATTCTGACGCAAGGGCGGCTTGGCCTGCGTTACACTAAGGAAGAATTTCTCAGCCGATGAAAACGTCAATTGCTATCTATCCGGGATCGTTCGATCCAGTCACGAACGGCCACCTCGACTTGATCGAGCGCGGCGAAAAAATGTTTGATCTGTTGATCGTGTCGGTGCTGCAAAATGCGGAAAAGACTCCGTTGTTTTCAGTGAAGGAACGCGTGGAGATGCTGCGCGAAGTGACGAAACAATGGAGTGGCGTGGAGATCGACGTATTCGACGGTTTGCTGGTGGACTATGCGCGGCGGCGCGGCGCGGGAGTAATCCTGCGCGGGATTCGAGCGGTAAGCGATTATGAGTATGAATTGCAGATGGCGTTGATGAACCGGAAACTGGAGCCGCGACTGGAGACGGTGTTTATGTTGCCGGGAGTTACCTACAGTTATTTGAGTTCGAAGCTGGTGCGCGAAATTGCACAGCTGGGGGCGCCGTTGCACGGATTGGTGCCGCCGATTGTGGAAGAACGTTTGCGCGCAAAAATTTCTTGATTGATTTGTAATAATTGAAGCAGCAGCAAGACGGCGGGATAAGCCCGCCGCTACACTGAGAAACAACGTCAACTATTGCCAAAGTACGGGGGACAAGAAGTGAAGCTTACAGATCGCATCAACCGGATTCAGATATCGCCGACGGCGGCGGTGATTACGGCGGCGGAACAGCTGAAAGCAAAAGGCCTGGACATCGCCGACTTTGGGCCGGGAGAACCGGACTTCGCGACGCCGGATCACATCAAGCAGGCGGCGATTCAGGCGATTCATGACAACAAGACAAAATATACGCCGACGGGCGGAATCATGCTGCTGCGCGAAGCGATTTGCGCGTGGCACAGACGCGAACTGAAATCCGGCTACGAACCGAAAGAATGTGTGGTCAGCGTTGGTGGAAAGCACTCGATTTTCAACGTCGCCAGCGTGCTGGTGCAGGCTGGCGATGAAGTGCTGATCCCCGCTCCGTACTGGGTAAGTTTTCCGGACATCATCAAGTACACGGGCGCGACGCCGGTGTATGTGCAAACGAAAGTAGAAGACGGATTCGCGGTGCGCGCCGAGGCGATCGAAAAAGCGATCACACCGAAGACGCGTTTGCTGATTTTGAATTCGCCGAGTAATCCGAGCGGCGGAGTTACGGCGCCGGATGAGTACGAAAAGATTCTGGCGGTCTGCAAGAAAAATAATGTTTGGCTAATGGGCGATGAGTGCTATTCGCACTTTACATATGAGCCGCACAAGCCGTATTCGATTGCCAGTGCGGCGGGCGCGAAAGAAAATGTCATCATTATTGGATCGGTGTCGAAGACATTCGCGATGACCGGCTGGCGCATCGGATATACGCTGGGCCCACCGGAGTTGATTCAAGCACTAATTAAATTGCAGAGCCAGTCCACGTCGAATCCGACTTCAATTGCGCAATACGCTGCGCTGGCGGCGATGACCGGCACCATGGACACAGTTCCGGTGATGCTGGCGGAATACGCAAAGCGGCGCAAACGCATTGTCGAAGGCTTGAATGCGATTCCTGGCGTCAAATGCCAGCAACCGGGCGGCGCGTTTTATGCGTTCCCGGATGTGTCCTCACATTTGAGCGGACCGCATGCGGTTGCCAAAGACACTACGGAACTCGCGGCGCTACTGCTGGAAAGAGCGCGCGTAGCGCTGGTGGGCGGAGATGCGTTCGGCGCGCCGGGCTACTTACGGCTTTCCTATGCGACGTCGATCGAACGGATTGAAGAAGGATTGCGGCGCCTGGACAAGTTCTTTTCGCGAGCAGAGGCTGCAGCTTAATTCGTGAGACCTGCCCCGTTTCGCATCGTGCCGACATTTCATCCCAGGATTTGGGGTGAACGTTCGCTTGCGCCGATTTTTCCCGACAAAGTGAATCTTCCAGAACCAATTGGGGAGGCATGGCTTACGGACGTTCGGTGCGTGGTCGCCAGCGGACCATTGGCCACAAAAACCCTGGAAGAAGCGTGGCGCGAGCTGCCGCAGGAATGGCGCGGGCCAAGGTGCGCGGAAATGCAGGATTTTCCCCTGTTGCTAAAATTTATTTTCCCCGCCGATAAACTCTCGATTCAGGTGCACCCCGACGACGATTACGCGCGCGTCCATGAGGCGGCTGCCGGCGGACGAGGAAAAACCGAGATGTGGCATATCGTTTCCGCGAAACCAGGCGCCGAACTACTCTTGGGTTTGAAATCCGGGGTCACGAAAAAAGAGTTTTCCGCCGCGGTCGGTTCCAAGTCGCTCGAGAATCTCTTTCAAGTGCACCAGGCCGAAGCTAAGGAAACTTATTTTATTCCGGCGCGAGTTCCCCATTCGATGGGCGGCGGGATGATCGTGTTTGAGGTGCAGCAGTATTGCGATTTGACGTACCGCGTTTACGATTATGGCCGTGTTGATGGGCAAGGTCAGCCGCGCGAAATGCACATCAACAAAGCGCTGGACGTGATTCAATTTGGCGGGCCCAGAATCAACAGGGTACGGCCTTTGCAATGGGCGTCGCAAAAAATGGAGATCTCGCTGCTGATGGCTTGCAAATATTTTGCGACAGAAAGATGGCGCATCGGAGAATTCTTCACCGCGCGGCCGAAAACGGACGCTTTCAATCTTCTGGTGTTTCTCTCCGGATGTGGCACGATGCGCTGGGATGGCGGCAAGACCCGCTATGGGACCGGCGAGTGCTGGTTCATGCCCGCCTCGTTGAAAAGCTATGAACTGATTCCGGAGGATGAAACCTCGTTGATTCGGACATTCATGCCCGATTTGCAGGCGCTGCGCGGCAACTTGCGCCTGTTGGGCATTGCTGACGGCAAAATAGCAGACATTCTGTTCGAATAACTCCGATGCCGAGCGAAAATCTTCAAGTGCATGCTGTCATTCTGGCGGGCGGGCGCGGCACGCGCTTCTGGCCGCGAAGCCGCACGAAAACTCCCAAACAACTGCTGAACATCGTCGGCCAAGGAACGATGCTGGAGCAAACGGTCGAGAGACTTCGCCCGTTGGCGCCGACCGCGCGCATCTGGACGGTGACCAACGCCGAGCAACAATCGGCGGTACGCAAACAACTGCCGAAAGAGTCGCGCATGCGGGTGCTGGTGGAACCGGTGGGCCGCAATACGGCTGCGGCCATCGCGCTGGCGGCATTTCACATTCAACATTTCGCGAAAGGCGACGCTTTGATGGCCGTGCTCCCAGCGGATCATTACATTGCGCAGACGCGAAAATATCAGAAGATTGTCGCGGCCGCATTGAACGTCGCGCGCGAACCAGCGCGGATGGTAGTGCTGGGAATTCCGCCGACGCGGCCGGAGACCGGCTTCGGCTATGTCGAGCGCATGGAACCAGCGATCCGTAAGAATGGAGTCGCGGCATATCCCGTTCGGAGATTTGCGGAAAAGCCTGCGCTGGAAACGGCAAAGGAATATCTGGCTTCGGGAAATTATCAGTGGAATGCAGGCATGTTTTTCTGGCGAGTGTCAACGATTCTCGATGAGCTAAAGAAACATCTGCCGCAAACGTTTGATGTTTTGAAGAAATTGGCTGCGCATATCGGAACACGCAAATACCCAGAGCAACTACGCAAGGTTTATCCCAAACTGGAAAATATTTCTGTGGACTATGCCATTCTCGAACGCGAGGCTCGAGCTGCAGCCCAGCCACAGGTATTTGTAATTCCCGCGGAGGTTGGGTGGAGCGACATCGGTTCGTGGGAAGCGGTCTATGAACTGCAGGCGAAATTATCCGGCGAAAACATTTACGGGAATTCCGGACACTTTATCGAGTCTAGTGGCAATTTCGTTTCGAGCCCGGGAAAGTTTATCGCTGCGATCGGCATTAATAACCTGGTGGTTGTAGAAACGCCCGACGCGCTGCTGATTTGTCCGCGCGATCGTGCGCAGGACGTGGGCAAGATTGTGAAGTGGCTGGAAGAACGAAAATTGAAGAATTTGATTTGAGTGCGGCGAGTATCTCGGCGATCAGACGATCGCCGGTTCGGCAGGCCAATCCGGCTGTTTCCTCATTGCGGGCCTCGCGTATACTTATCTGAAATGACGGCGATAAAGTTTGGCACCGACGGATGGCGCGGCATTATTGCCGAAGATTTTACCTTTGCCAATGCGCGTACGGTGTCTGAGGCGATTGCACGCTACGTGGTGCGCGGCGAAGACGCGCGAAAAGGCGTGATCGTCGGCTACGACCACCGTTACGCATCCGACGCTGTGGCGCGACGCGTGGCCGAAACCTTTTCTTCAGCCGGCACGGCAGTGTGGCTCACCGACAGGCCCTGCCCGACTCCTGCAGTTTCTTATCTGGTGCGCGAGCGCGGTGCGGCTGGCGGCGTCGTAGTCACTGCGAGCCACAATCCCTACGGCTGGAACGGGATCAAATATAAGGCCAGCTACGGAAGCAGCGCGCTGCCCTCCATCGTTGCTCAAATTGAAAATGAGCTGCACTTTGTCGAGTCGACGAATATTCCGGCGCTGCCGACGCGGCCTGAACTGATTCACTCGCTCGATCCGCGCAAGCCATATCTGGACGCGTTGGGCAAACTTGTGGACTGGGAACGCATTCGGAAATCGCAATTCCGATTTGTGTTCGATGCCATGCACGGCGCTGCGGCGGGATTGCTCCCGGAACTATTCCTGCGTCATGGAATTACATGCGACGAAATTCGCGGCTCACGTGATCCACGTTTTGGTGGAGCTCATCCGGAACCGATCGAGCCACACATCGCGCCTCTGCAGCAGGCAGTCACAGCAGGCAGGTACGACGCGGGCTTTGCCGCAGACGGCGACGGAGACCGCATCGGAGCCGTGGATCGCTCCGGCGCGTTCGTAAATCCGCACCAGATTTTTTCGTTGCTGGTATGGCACCTCGCTGGAATGCGCAATCTCCCCGGGGAAATCGCAAAAACATTTTCGGTTACAAAACTGATCGACAAGCTCGCTGCCAAACTTGGGCGCAAGGTGCATGAAGTTCCCATCGGGTTCAAGTACATCTGCGAGCTGATGCTCGAGCAAAATATTTTGATTGGCGGCGAAGAGAGCGGCGGCATTGGCACCAGTCTTTATCTCCCGGAACGCGATGCCACAGTCTCCGCGTTGTTCCTTGCGGAATTAATGGCATGGCATGGCAAGGCGCTGGGCGAATTGCTTGCCGCGCTGCACCAGGAATTTGGCGAACATCATTACGGTCGCGTCGACCTCGACGTGACAGCGCAACAGAAAGCAGCGGCCATGGAATGGTTTTCTAACGGCGACGCCGGCAAGATTCTGGAATGGCCGGTGGTGAGCCGCGAAACGATGGACGGCATCAAGTTGTATCTTGGCTCGATTGGCTGGGTGATGGTGCGCGCGTCCGGAACGGAAAATCTCTTGCGCGTGTACGCAGAGACATCGGAAAAAGCATCGACACAGCGCGTGTTGCAGGCGGTCGCCGACAGGATCCAGAAAACGTAACGAGGACAATTCCATGAACACAATTAACATCGCGGAAAAATTCTCCAGGATCAACGAGATGTGGAGTCCAAAGATTTTGGGCGAAGTGAATGACAGCTACGTGAAGGCCGTGAAGTTCATTGGGGAATTCGTGTGGCATCACCACGACCACGAGGATGAAATGTTCATGGTGATCAGCGGCAGGTTACGAATGAAATTCCGGGACCACGAGGAGGTTGTGAGTCCAGGCGAGTTCATCATCGTGCCGCGCGGCGTCGAGCATCTTCCAATCTCCGAGGAGGAGACGCAGGTTCTTCTTTTCGAGCCGAAGACCACCCTGAATACCGGAAATGTCAGAAATGAAAGGACGCTCGCTGAACTGGAAAAGCTGTAATTCAGTTTTGCCGGCAACGCCATGAGTCATCGCTTCTTCACTCTCGATGTTTTTACGAATACGCGCTTCGAAGGAAATCCGCTGGCCGTTTTTACCGATGGAGATGGGCTTTCGCAAAATGCCATGCAGGCGATCGCGAGAGAGATGAATCTTTCAGAAACGGTTTTCGTGCAAAAGCCAACCGACGACCGCGCACTCGCGCGCCTGCGTATCTTCACCACGCAAGAGGAACTGAAACTCGCTGGACACCCGGTGATCGGTACGTGGTTTCTGCTGGCTGAGCTGGGAGTGGTGCCGGCCCACGAAGGCGGGGTTCACGTTCTTCAGCAGACCGGCGCTGGCGTCCTTCCCGTGGAGATTCGTTTTAAGGACGGCAGGCCGCAGCGCGTCACGATGACGCAAACCGAAGCGCGCTTCAAACCGTTGAAAAGCAAGAACGCGGCTCTCGCCAAGGCGCTTGGACTGTCGCTGAAAGACTTAGATTCGTCGCTGGAACCGACTTACGTTTCGACGGGCGTGTTCAACCTGATGGTGCCGCTGCGCAATCGCGCGGCGCTGGGAAAAATCCAGATGAACATGAGCGAGTTGCGACAGCTCATCGGAAAGCACGCGACGATGGCATATTGCTTTGCGCTTAACGGAAACGGCAAAGCGTTTGCGCGCGGGATGTTGCCTTGGGAAATGTACGAGGATGCGGCGACAGGCTCGGCGGCCGGTTCGTTGGGAGCTTTTCTGGTAAAAAATAGCAAGCTGGGCACCGGACACACGCTAAACATTCAGCAGGGAGTCGAGATGGGGCGCCCGAGCCAGATTGAAGTCGAGGTGACGCGATCTGGAAACAAATTGATTCCCCGCGTCAGCGGCGCGGCTGTGCGAGTATTTGAAGGGACGATCTAGCAAGCGTGGCTAAGGCGATTTGCGCGCCTTGCTGGCGGCGTCGAGAACACCGTTCACAAAACTTCCGGAATCTTCCCCGGAAAACTTTTTCGCAAGATCGACGGCTTCGTTGATGATTACCTTGTACGGCGTTTTTGAGCTTTGCAATTCGTGAATCGCCAACCGCAGAATCGCGCGGTCGATCGCTGCGAGTCGTTCGAAACGCCAATTATCACAATGTTTCTCAATGGCCGCATCGAGATCCTTGACGCGCCGCGCTGCGCCTTCAAATAATTCGTTGGCAAATTTTTCCGTGTTTTCCGCGGCTTTAGCGGCTCGCCAGAATTTAATTTCCAGCTTGCGCGTTTCCTGCGGGCTCATTTCCCACTGGAAAAGCATCTGCATCGCAAATTCACGGGCTTTTGTGCGGAGTGCCACGCTATTTCCACCGCGCTTTTTTTGTTGATGGATTAGTTGCGGAACCCGTTGGGCGTAGTTTTCGCGAGAGTTGCGCCATTTCGATCGCGCTCAGCCCGGCCTCGAAGCCTTTGTTTCCACCCTTGAGCCCCGCGCGATCGATCGCCTGTTCGAGCGTGTCACAGGTGAGCACGCAAAAAATTATCGGGACGCCCGTATCCATCTGGGCGAGTTGCAACCCGCGAGAAGTTTCCGCGCAGACATAATCATAATGAGTAGTTTCTCCGCGCAATACACAGCCGATCGCTATCAGCGCGTCATAGTTCCCGGTCTGCGCCATTTTCTTTGCGGTTAAAGGAAGCTCAAATGATCCGGGAACACCCACTATGTCAACATCCGCGGATTGCGCACCGGAGCGCTCCAGCGCGTCGACGGCCGCGCTCAGCAAGCGGTCCGTGATGAAGCTGTTAAAGCGGCTCACCGCAATTCCAAAACGGAAGCCGCGACCGTTAAGGTCGCCGTGAATCTTGCCGGGCTGGAGTTTTTCCGCCATTAAATTATTTTCACTTCATTTACCCTTGAACGCCGCCGGTCTCTTTTCCAAAAATGCCTTCGTTCCTTCGCGCATGTCTTCTGTCGCGCAGGCCACGCCGAACAGCGTCGCTTCGAGGAACAATCCCTCTTCCAGTGGCATCTCGGTGCCACGTTCGATGGCTTCCATCGTGAACTTCACCGCGAGCGGACCGTTGGCAATAATTTTTTTCGCGATCGCTTCCGCTCCGGGAAGCAGATCGACTGGCTCGTAGATGTGATTCACCAAACCGATGCGCATAGCTTCTTCCGCCGTGATCATCTCGCCCGTCAAGCACAATTCGTGGGCCATACCTTTGCCGCACAAGCGCGTGAGCCGCTGCGACCCGCCGTATCCCGGCAAAATTCCGAGCTTCACCTCAGGCTGCCCGAGCTTGGCGTTCTTGCTAGCGATTCGAATCGAACAACTCAAAGCCAGCTCGCATCCGCCGCCCAGAGCGAATCCATTAATCGCACAGATGGATGGCTTGCCCATCGTTTCCAAGAGATGAAAAACGCTCTGGCCAAAGAGCGAAAAATCCTTTCCATTCACTGGGGTCTGCTGGGAAAGTTCCCCGATGTCCGCGCCTGCGACGAACGCTTTCTCGCCCGAGCCAGTAAGGATCAAGACCCTAATACCTGCGTCAGCGCGCGCATCCAGCAATGCGCTCTGCAGTTCTTCGATAGTTTTGCGATTCAGCGCGTTCAAAACTTTCGGCCGATTGAAAGTGATTCGCGCGATGCCGTCGTTTTTTTCGAATAAAATATTTTCGTAGCTCATTGCGCTCGTCTCGCCTGACTCTTTGCCAGAAAAATTATAGCTTCTGTGCTACTGGCTTTTGCGGATCGCTGTAATCATAAAATCCGCGCCCCGCCTTGCGCCCGTTCCAGCCAGCCAGCACCATACGTTTCAGCAACGGCGGCGAGGCAAACCGGCGTTCCTTGAACTCGTCGAACATAATCTGCGAAATATAATACGTGGTGTCGAGGCCCACAAAATCCAGCAAGGTGAGCGGGCCCATCGGATGACCGCAACCGAGTTTCATCGAATTGTCGATGTCCTCGACGGAGCCGACGCCTTCTTCCAGCGCGCGAATCGCGTCCAGCAGATAGGGAACCAGCAAGCGATTGACGATAAAGCCCGTGGAATCGTTGGCACGCACTGCCGTTTTGCCAAGTTTGCCGCCGAACGCCACCATCTCGTCGTACACGACGGCGTCGGTCGCGATAGTTCGAACGACTTCGACCAGTTTCATCACCGGCACCGGATTGAAAAAATGCAAACCGACGAATCTTTGCGGCCGCCTGGTAGCAGTGGCGATTTCCGTAATCGTCAACGACGACGTATTGCTGGCAAAAATTGTGGCCGCGGGGCACAGTTTGTCGAGCGCAGCAAATAATTCCCGTTTTGCGGGAAGTTGTTCGATGATCGCTTCAATCACCAGGTCGCAGTCCTTCAAATCTTCAATGGCAGTAGTACCCTTCAGCCGTCCGCGAACTTCATTTTTTGCCGATTCGGTGATGTTGCCTTTTTCAACCAACCGCGCCAGATTTTTTTCAATTGCCTTGATTCCCTTTTCCAAAAGCTCGGGACTGACTTCTCGCACCACAGTTGAAAATCCCGCCGCAGCACTGACTTGAGCGATTCCCGAGCCCATCAGGCCACACCCCACGACTCCCACTTTTTCAATCGCCATACATATCCTCGTTAGAGAGTTTGCCGGGAATTTCCCTTTATCACCACGCTGGACCGGAACAGAGAGTGTATCAAATCCGAGCGGCTCGTAGATGCGTCGGCACTTTCGCGCAACACGATATGCTTCAGGCGATGCTTTCGACAATCATCGCGATTCCCTGCCCGCCGCCAATGCACGCCGTCGCCAGTCCATAACGCAGGCCATTGCGTTGCAATTCGTTCAGCAGCGTGATCACCAAGCGAGTTCCTGTCGCGCCAAGGGGATGCCCCAGCGCGATTGCTCCGCCATTCGCGTTTGTCTTTTCGCGACTCAAGCCCAACGCCTTTTC
>WNFO01000274.1_pt1 | contig 57804 bp, 59 predicted proteins | sample 5400251 | NCBI WGS metagenome assembly WNFO01 (sample SAMN13153354, study PRJNA577476) | soil metagenome | isolation source: 100 cm saprolite under Madrone tree | place: USA:California | collected 2016-06-14 | reverse complement strand
GAAGCCCCCGTCGCGGTCGCTTAGGAGAACATCGGATGGCGAAGAAGGCGTGGATGGAGAAGGTCAAGCGGAAGCCGAAGTTCAAAGTGCGCGGCTACTACCGGTGCCAGCGCTGCGGCCGCAGCCGGGGCACGCTCCGAAAGTTCCGGTTGTGCCGCATTTGTTTCCGCGAGCTCGCGCTGCGCGGGGAGATTCCCGGCGTGCGCAAAGCCAGTTGGTAAAAGGACGGAACAAGAGATGAGTATGACTGATCCCGTTGCCGACATGCTTACCCGGGTGCGTAACGCCTGCCAGGCGGGCCACCGCCGGGTCGATATGCCGGTGTCGAAGCTGAAGGTCGAGATCGCGCGGCTGCTCCGCGACAACCACTACGTCCAGGACTTCAAGGTGCTGGACGATGGGCGTCACGGGCTGCTGCGGCTCTACCTCAAATATCACAACGACGCCCCGGTGATCCGCGAGCTGCAGCGCGTATCCGCCCCGGGCCTGCGCCGTTACGTCAAGGCGCGCGAGATCCCCCGCGTCAAGAACGGCCTCGGGATGGCGATTCTCTCGACGCCGCAGGGGCTCATGACGGACCGCGAAGCGCGCACCGCCCGCATCGGCGGCGAGCTGCTCGCGCTGGTCTGGTAGGAGGACGGGCCCATGTCGCGCATCGGCAGGAAGCCAATCCCCATTCCCAAGGGCGTAACCACCCAGCTCGACGGGACGCGGATTACCGTGAAGGGCCCGAAAGGCGAGATCAGCCGGTTGATCCACGCCGAGCTGGCCGTGGCGGTGGAGGGCGAGACGATCGTCGTGCGACGGCCGTCCGATGAGAGCCGGCACAAGGCGCTCCACGGACTCACCCGCACGCTCGTCGCCAACATGGTGGACGGCGTCACCAAGGGGTTTGCGAAGGCGCTCGAGATCCAAGGGGTGGGCTACAAGGCGGAGCCGAAGCCGTTCGGCGTGCAGCTGGTGGTCGGTTTCTCCCATCCGGTGCCGTATCACGCGCCGCAGGGGATCAAGATCTCGGTGGACAACAACGTGCTCGTGAAGATCGAGGGCGTGGACAAGGAGCTCGTGGGCCAGGTTGCGGCGGAGATCCGCGCGATCCGGCCGCCCGAGCCCTACAAAGGCAAAGGGATCCGCTACGTGGGCGAGCAGGTTCGGCGCAAGGCCGGCAAGACCGCCCAGGCGGCGAAATAGACCATGCGAACGATTCATAAAGTGCGGACGCAGGCCAGCCGCCGTTACCGGCGGCACCTCCGGGTGCGCCGTAAAGTGGCGGGCAGCGCGGAGCGGCCGCGGTTGGTCGTGTTCCGCTCCTCGAAGCACATCTACGCGCAGATCGTGGACGACGGGCGCGGCGTCACACTGGTCGGGGCCGCAGACACCTCCGAGGGCCTCCAGGTCGAGGGCAAGGGCAAGACGGCCAAGAGCTTCGGACTGGGACGCCTGCTCGCGGCCAAGGCCAAGGAGAAGGGGATCACCAAGGTCGTGTTCGACCGCGGCGGCTATCAGTATCACGGGCGCGTAAAGGCGGTGGCCGACGGCGCCCGCAAAGGCGGATTGGAGCTCTAATGACGAACGGCACGGTCGGACCGGTGGAGACGGCGCACGCGGGGGGCGAGCCGGCACACGAGGAGCGCCCAGCCGGCGCTCCGGGCGGTGGTGGCAGTGGCGGCGGTGGCGGCGGTGGTGGCGGTGGTGGCGGTGGTGGCGGTGGGGGGGGTGGAGGCGGTGGCGGAGGGCGCGGTCGCGGTCGGGGCGGCCGGGGTCGCGGGCGTGGAGGGGAACGGCGCGACTCGAGCGAGCGGCAGCGCGAGGGCGACGGACTCGTCGAGAACGTGATCTCTATCAACCGTGTCGCGAAGGTAGTAAAGGGCGGCCGGCGCTTCGGCTTCAATGCGCTCGTTGCGGTAGGCGACGGGCAGGGCCGCGTCGGGATCGCCACCGGCAAGGCGAACGAGGTGAGCGAGGCGGTGCGCAAGGCGGTCGAAGCCGCCCGCCGCCGCCTGGTCGAGATCCCGCTCGCGGGCACGACCATCCCGCATGAAATCATCGGCCATCACGGCGCCGGGCGCGTGCTCCTGAAGCCCGCCGCGTCCGGGACCGGCGTCATTGCCGGCGGCCCGGTGCGCGCGGTGCTCGAGTGCGCCGGCGTGCGCGACATCCTCACCAAGAGCCTCGGCTCCACCAACCCGCACAACATGGTAAGGGCCACACTGGATGGGCTGCAGCACCTCACGACCGCGCGGCGCGTCGCCAAGGAGCGCGGTGTCGAGCTCGAAGCCATCCCGTACCGGGCGCGCCAGGAAGTGGCTCATGGCTAGGCTGCCCCCGACTCGGAAATACCGCAAGCGCAAGCCGGGGCGCGATCGGCCGTTGCCGCCGCCCGGCAAGGGTGAGCTGCGGATCCGGCAGGTTCGTTCCGGAATCGGGCGGCCCGCCTTCGAGCGGCGGACGCTCGAAGCGCTGGGGTTGAAGCACCACCAGGCGGAAGTTGTGAAACAGGATCGCCCGTCCCTCCGGGGTATGCTGTATCAGGTGCGCCACCTGGTCGAGGTGACGCCCGCGAAGGCAAAGGCAGGGGAATAGGCATGGCGAAGCCGAAGGCGAAGACGAGACCGAAGGCGAGAACGAAGGCTAAGGCGAAGCCACGGGCGAAGGCGGCCAGGCCCGAGCTCCCGCACCTCACCCTCTCGACTCTGCGGAGACCGCCCGGATCGCATCGCGCGCGCATCCGCAAGGGGCGCGGCCCGGGCTCGGGGATCGGCAAGACGGCGGGGCGGGGCGGCAAGGGCCAGACCGCGCGCTCGGGCGGGCAGACGCGCCCCGGCTTCGAGGGCGGCCAGATGCCGCTCATCCGCCGCATCCCGAAGCGGGGCTTCACCAACCCGTTCAAGCAGGCGGCACAGGTGGTCAACGTCCGTCACCTGGGCCAGCTCGCCGAGGGGGCCGAGGTGACACCGGAGACGCTGTTCGGTGCCGGGCTGGTGCGCCGACCGGACCGCCCCATCAAGCTGCTCGGCATGGGCGACGTGGAGCGCAAGTTCAGCGTGAAGGGCGTGACGGTGTCGGCCTCGGCCCGCTCGAAGATCGAGCAGGCGGGCGGCACTATCGCGAGCTGAGCCCGTGACCGCCCCGAGACTGCCCAACCTGTTCAAAGTTCCGGAGCTGAAGGAGAAAATCCTCTTCACGCTCCTGTGCCTGGTCGTGTACCGCGTGGGGGCGCACATCGCCACCCCCGGCGTGAACGTCCAGGCCCTCGCCGATTTCCTGCGGAATCAGGGTCAGGGCACGCTGTTCAGCCTGTACGACCTGTTCGCAGGCGGAAGCTTCGGCCGGGCGACGGTGTTCGCGCTCGGCATCATGCCGTACATCTCGGCGAGCATCGTCTTCCAGCTGGCCGCGCCGGTGTTCCCCGTCGTCGAGAAGATGCAGCGCGACGAGGAGGGCCGGAAAAAGCTCACGCAGTGGACGCGCTACCTCACCGTCGTGCTGTGCCTCTTCCAGGCGTACGGGTACGGGCTCTTCACCGAGCAGATCCCGGGCGCCGTGGCAGGTCCGGGATTCTTCTTCCGCCTGACCACGGTGCTCACGCTCACCACCGGCGGCGTGTTCGTCATGTGGCTGGGCGAGCAGATCACGGAGCGCGGCATCGGCAACGGGGCGAGCCTTCTCATCTTCTTCTCGATCGTGGAGCGGATCTGGCCCGAGACGATCCGCACTATAGACGCGCTCCAGGCCGGCAGCCTCACGTTTCCGAAGCTCATCATCGTGCTCGCGGTCATGGTGCTGGTGGTCGCCGGCACGGTGGCGGTCACGGTCGCGGCGCGGCGCATCCCCATTCAGATCCCACGCAAGGTGATGGGGCGAGGGCGGATCCGCGAGGGCCAGAAGACCTTCATCCCGTTGCGGCTCAACACCGCGAACGTGATGCCCATCATCTTCGCCCAGTCACTCATCATCGTGCCCGGGACGATCGCGGCCTTCAGCGGCAATCAGACCTTGAAGCATCTCGCCGAGTACTTCAGCGTCACCTCGCCGGTGTATCTGATCACGAGCGCGCTGCTGATCATTTTCTTCGCGTACTTCTACACGTCGATCATATTCAACCCCGTGGACCTGGCTGAGAACCTGAAGAAGCAGGGCGGCTTCATTCCGGGCGTGAAGCCCGGCGCGCCCACGGCGGATTACATCGACGACGTCCTGTCCCGCATCACGTTCCCGGGCGCGATCTTCCTCACGATCGTAGCCATGCTGCCGATCGTCGTGTCGAACACGTTCAACATGCCGTTCGGTTTCGGCGGCACCGCGCTGCTCATTGTCGTGGGTGTCGCGCTCGACACCGTCACGCAGGTGCAGCAGCACCTGCTGTTGCGGCACTACGACGGGTTCATGAAGGAAGGGCGCGTCAAGTTCCGCGGCCGCCAGCAGCGGTACATGTAGGCGTGCGGTGTTCATCCTCCTCTTAGGCGCGCCGGGCTCGGGGAAGGGCACACAGGGCAAGATCCTCGCGGAGCGGCTCAGGCTGCCGAAGATCACGACGGGGGACATCCTCCGCGCCGCGGTCACTGCCGGCACGCCGCTCGGACGCGAGGCCAGGAAGTTCATGGACGATGGGAAGCTCGTCCCCGATGCCGTCATTCTCTCCCTGATCAAGGAAGAGCTCGCGAAGCCCGAGGCTCAGCGGGGGGCGGTGCTCGACGGCTTCCCCCGCACTGCCGCTCAGGCCGAGCTGGTCGATCGCACCCTCGCGGAGCGCGGCCAGCGCTTGAACTCCATCCTGTTGCTCGATGTACCCGAAGAAGAGCTGGTCCGCCGGCTGCTCGCCCGGGCCGCGCAGGAGAGTCGGTCCGACGACACGGCGGAGGCGGTCAAGACCCGCCTGCAGGTGTACCAGCGCGATACGGCCCCGCTCATCGCTCACTTCGCGCAACGCGGCATTGTGCACCGCGTGCTGGGAACCGGCGCCGTGAACCAGATCGCAACCGAGATCCAGCGCGTCATCGGGCGATGATCACCATCAAGTCGCCGCGCGAGATCGAGACCATGGCCGCCGCCGGCCGCATCGTGGCGGAAACGCTGGCCCTGGTCGCGCGCCAGGTGCGCCCCGGCGTGTCCACCGAGCAGCTCGATCGCGCTGCCGAGGAGTTCATCCGCTCGCACCCCGGCGCTCGCCCGTCTTTCAAGGGACTGTACGACTTCCCCGCCACGCTGTGCACCTCGATCAACCAGGAGGTCGTCCACGGCATCCCGTCGGCCCGCCGCGTGCTCAAGGAAGGGGACCTCTTGAGCGTGGACGTCGGGGTCTGGCTGGACGGCCTGCACGCGGACTCGGCCGCGTCCTTCCCGGTCGGGAAAGTGACGTCGCAGGCGGAGCGGCTGCTCGCGGTCACCCAGGAAGCCCTGGCGGCGGGCGTCGCCCAGGCGCGGGCCGGCAACCACGTGGGCGACATCGGCCATGCGGTGCAGGAGGTGGCGGAAGGCGCGGGCTACTCGGTGGTGCGGGAGCTGGTGGGACACGGGATCGGCTCGGCGTTCCACGAGGACCCGCAGATACCGAATTACGGCAAGCCGAAGCGCGGTCCCCGGCTCATGCCCGGCATGACGCTCGCCATCGAGCCCATGGTGAACGTCGGCGGTGCGGACATCCGCACCCTGGACGACAAATGGACGGTGGTGACCGAGGACGGGTCGCTCTCGGCGCACTTCGAGCATACCGTCGCCATCCTCGAGAACGGCGGCCCACCCCGCGTGCTGACCACTGCGGACTGACGGGTAGGGGCGCGGCATGCTGCGCCCCTACGTTTGGCCGACCTGCCTCACCAGGCCTTCTGCCTCGTCCAGCAGCGATCTGCCCAACCCCGGCTCCGAGAGCGACTGGACGTTCACCCTGACGTTTTCCACCGCCCCGGCGAGCGCCGCGCGGGCCAGCGCCTCGGCCACCAAGGCATCGGAGTGTGCGTTCCGGTTGCCGATCGTTCCGATCTCCTTCGAGAGCGCGACCAGCCGGGCGGCACCGCGTGCCATCGCGAGCGGCGTCTGCGCCGCCCCGACGAGCGCCTCGTCGGCCGCGCGCGTGCGGCGCGGGTCGTCCTTGGGGAGCCGATAGGCCGCGCCGACCTTCCCATAGGCGGCCGCGTCATCGTCCACCAGACGGCGTAGCTGAGAGCGCAGGGCTTCCGCCTCGACCAGGATCTCCGTCGCACGCCCCTGCACGCTGGCATAGGCCTTCCGTCCCACCGTAAGCCGTGCCACCATGGCGACCAGCGCGCCGGCGAGCGCCCCCGCCAGCGCGGCGGCGCTGCCGCCTCCTGGGACCGGCGTCCCTCCCGCCAACTCGTCGAGCCAGCCGTCGAGCGTCGGTCCCTCGGCCGCCCGGATCTTCCGCTCGAGCAGGTGGGCCTCGGGGTCGGGGAGCTTGAGAGAGGCCGCCGCCGCGCCCAGCACGGCGCGCTCCGGGATCAGGCCCACCACCTCGCTCTTCAGGATGGCGACGCCGCGCCGCCGGGCCGCCGATTCGACGGCGGCGAACACAGTCGCAGGGGACGTCACATCGATATCGAGCAGGTTCATCGATACCTGAGCCTTCCCTGTCACCTCGAAACCCGAGGCCTGCACCGCCGGGAGCCCGCCGCTCGAAGTGCGAATGCCCTTTGCAATCTCCTTGGCAATCGTCACGTCTTCCGTATCGAGGTAGATGTTGAACGCAACCAGGAACGGCCGCGCACCGATTGCCGTCGCGCCGGCGGTGGGGTGGATCCGCTTGGGTCCGAAATCGGGATCGGCGGCCCGATCCTTCCCGATGCGGTCCCGTAAGCCTTCGAACTCGCCTTTTCGAATGTCGGGCAGGCGCTCCCGCTCGGGGCGGGTGGCCGCCTTGGCGTAGAGATAGATCGGGATCTGGAGCTCGGCGGCGGCGCGTTCGGCGAGCCGGCGGGCGAGGGCGACGCAGTCGTCCATGGTCGCGTCCCGCACCGGCACGAAGGGCACGACGTCGGTCGCACCCATTCGAGGATGCTCGCCCGTATGCCGCGTGAGATCGATCCGCTCGGCCGCGACCCGCATGGCGGCGAGCGCGGCTTGGACGCTCGCGTCGGGCGGCGCCACGAACGTGAACACGGAGCGGTTGTGGGCCGCGTCCGCTTGGACGTCGAGCAGCCTGACCCCGGGCACGCTCGTGAGCGCGGTGCGGAGTGCCTCAATGATCGTGGCGTTCCGGCCCTCTGAAAAATTGGGCACACACTCAACGAGCGGAGCGGGCATCAAGCGGCCCTCACGAGATCCAACAGCCAGCGGTGCAACACGGGATTGCCGGCGACCACGGAGCCGTGCTGCAATACGTCGGGCGAGCCGTCGAGCGTCGTCACCACACCGCCCGCCTCGCGGACCAGCATCACGCCGGCGGCCACGTCCCACGGGGCGAGAGTAAGCTCCCAGAAGCAATCGAGCCGGCCGGCGGCCACGTCCACGAGATCGAGTGCCGCCGCGCCCGCGCGCCGGATACCGCTGGTGGCTCCCATGACGGCGGCGAATTGATCGAGGTAGCGCCGCAGCAGCGGGAGATTCTTGAACGGGAACCCCGTACCGACCAGGGCCTGCCGCGGCTCGGTAAGGGCCGAGACCTGGAGCCGCCGCTCTCCCTCCCACGCGCCGAGTCCACTGGCGCTCCAATACGCGCGATCGCGTGGCACATCGTGCACCACGCCGACGCTCAGCGCGCCTCCCACCAGCGCCCCGATCGATACGGCGTACTGCGGATACCCGTGCAGGAAGTTGGTCGTGCCGTCGAGCGGATCCACGATCCACACGACCTCGCCCGATCGTACCGCCCCCGGGGACAGCTCTTCTCCCACCACGCGGGACTCCGGCACTGCACGCACGAGTATGTCGGCGATCAGCGCCTCGGCCTGCCGGTCCGCCTCGGTCACGAAATCGTGGCGACCTTTTTCAATCCAGTCGCGACTGCTCGCAGGTGTGGTGCCTCTGAGGAAGCGAGCGGCACGCTCCGCGGCCTCCGCGGCGACATGGACTAAGTCTTTGAGTTCTCGCACCTTGCGGCCCCGACCTCTACCGTCGTAGGTTGTGAGCCCATGGCGCGCGTCTTCTCCGGCATCCAGCCCTCCGGCGAGCTGCACATCGGCAATTACCTCGGCGCCGTTCAGAGTTGGGTCAAGCTGCAGCACCAGCACGACTGCCTGTTCTGCGTCGTGGACCTGCATGCCATCACTCAGCCCTACGATGCGGCGACCCTGGCCCAGCGCACCATCGACATGGCGATCGGCCTGTTCGCCGCCGGCATCGATCCGGCGCGGGCCATCGTCTTCGTGCAGTCGCACGTCCCCGAGCACACGGAGCTTTACTGGGTCCTGAACACCGTCACGCCGCTAGGCGAGCTCGAGCGCCAGACGGCGTTCAAGGACAAGGCGCAGCGCCAGGAGAGCGTGCCGGCGGGGCTCCTGAACTATCCCATCCTCCAGGCGGCCGACGTGCTGCTGTACGAAGCAACACTCGTGCCGGTCGGTGAAGACCAACTCCAGCACCTGGAGCTGATGCGGGAAATCGCGCGCCGCTGGAACACGCGGTTCGCGGACGGGTTCTCGCTCCCCGAGCCACAGGCGCTACTCTCGACCACGAAACGGGTTCTCGGGCTCGACGGCCAGGCTAAGATGTCCAAGAGCCTCGGCAACACGATCGCCATCCTCGATTCGCCCGAGACCATCTGGGAGAAGCTCAAGCCCGCGGCCACCGACCCGGCGCGCGTCACCCGGAAGGACCCGGGTAACCCCGACATCTGCAACATCTTCACCATACACCACGGCTTCTCGCCGCCGGACACGCTCAAGCTGGTGGCGCACAACTGCCGCACCGCGGGATGGGGTTGCCTCGACTGCAAGCGGGTGTTGGCGGACAATATGATAGCCGCGCTCACCCCCATCCGCGAGCGGGCACAGGCGCTGCAAGCCGAGCCGCGCAAGGTGACGGACCTGCTCCGAGCCGGCGCGACCAAAGCGAGCGCCATCGCGCGCCGCACCATGAGCCGGGTACGGCGCCGGATGGGGTTCCTGGAAGGCGCGGAGGGAGGGGGAGCCTGATGCAACACTTCCTGGGACAGATGGTGGATGTGTTCCGACTGGAGCTGTTCCTCCAGCTGTGTCTCGCGACTCTGTTCGGCGGTGCCATCGGCCTCGAGCGCGAGCTGGGCGGTAAGCCGGCCGGTCTCCGGACCAACATCCTCATCTGTATCGGCTCGGTGCTCTACACCAAGCTTTCGTTCACGATGGCCGCCGGAAACGCCGACCCGACGCGCATCGCCGCGCAGATCGTGACCGGTGTGGGGTTCATCGGCGCGGGCACGATCTTGCATGCGCGCGGCGCGGTGGTCGGCCTCACGAGCGCGGCCACGATCTGGGTCGTCGCGGCCATCGGGGTCGCCCTGGGCGCGACGTTCTACTCGGAAGCGGCCATTACGACGCTGCTCGTCCTGGTCGTGCTGCGGGGACTCGGGAGCGTCGAGCGCCTGGTGGCGCGGCAATCCACGCGGAGCACGTTGTCGGTGCATGCGCACCCCGGCCCCACCACGCTGGACGAGCTGGAAGCGATCGTCCGCCGGACCGGGCTCGAGATCGAGCGGCAGGCGAGCCGTCGCGAAAACGTGGACCTCGTGATCGACTTCACGCTGCGCGGGCCCAAGCGGCTGCACGACGAGGTGATGATCGCGCTGCTCCATCAGCCCGGCGTGCGGACCGTGTCCACGGGCGAGTGACGCCCCGCCGGCGGCTTGTCGTCGATCTCGCGTCGCCCCTCGCCGCCTGGCGAATTCCTCCCGAGGCCGTGCGCGCGATTCGGGAGGCCGTGGGGCCCGGCTGGGAGGTCGTCATCGTCGAGGCGCCCGCCGCCTCGGACGGCGACGGAGGCTCGGGAACCCCGGAGGCCGTGGCAGCCGCCCGCGGCGCCGAGATCTACGTCGGCTATGGCATCCCGCCGGGAGTAGTGGCGGCCGGGCAGGGGACGCTCAAGTGGGCGCACTCCGGCACGGCCGGCGTGGGAGCGAGCCTGCCGCATCTCGCCGGCAGCGGCGTCGTGCTCACCAACTCGGCGGCGGTGCACGCCGAGCCGATCGCCGACTGGACCATCGCCGCCATCGCGTATTTCGCCCGCGCGCTGGATCGGATGCGGGAGTTCCAGGCCGCGGCGCAATGGGCCAGGCCGGCGTTCGCCGATCTCGAGGTTCCCGTCCGCGAGCTCGGCGAGTTGCGGCTCGGCGTGCTCGGTCTCGGCGGCATCGGTGGCGCCATCGCGCGGCGTGGGGTGTCCCTCGGGATGAGCGTGGCGGGTGTGCGGCGGCGGCCGGCGCGAGGCGGGCCGGCGGGCGTCCGCTGGGTGGGTGGCCTCCGCGATCTGTCACGGCTCGCCGCCGAGAGCGACTGCCTCGTAATTGCCGCGCCCCACACCGCGGAGACGCGTGGGGCCGTGAGCCGGGCGGTGCTCGAGCGGCTGCCGCCCGAGGCCATCGTCGTCAACGTCTCGCGCGGCACGCTCCTGGACGAAACGGCGCTGCTTGACCTGCTCGACGCGTCCCGGCTGCGAGGCGCCGCGCTCGACGTGTTCGCCGTTGAGCCGCTGCCGGTGGGCCACTCCTTCTGGCGCCACCCGCGCGTGCTGGTGAGTCCGCATGTCGCCGCCGTGACGACACGCTTCTGGGAGCGCGAGACGGGGCTGATCGTGGAGAACATCCGGCGCTATCTTGCAGGGTCCCCACTCGCCAACACGGTCGACCCGGAGGCCGGATACTAGTGGAAGAAAAGGCCAAGAGCGCCCGCGCGAGCACCACCGGCAGCCAGCCGCGGGGCATCGAGCAGATCATCAAGGCGGCGATCGACCGGGGCGCGTCGGACCTCCATGTCAAAGCCGGGGACGTGTTCCGCGCCCGGATCGACGGAAAGCTGGTGGCCCTCACCAAGCACCGCCTGACGCCGGAGCAGACCAAGGCGATCGCGCAACACCTGATTCCCAGCGACGAGGATCGTGCCCGGATCGACCGGCTGCGCGATTACGACTGCTCCTGGGGCATGCCCGGCGTGGGGCGGTTCCGCGTCAACATCCTGCGGCAGCGCTCCTCGTTCATGATCGTGATGCGGGTGATCCCGTTCGACGTGCCGACGTTCGACACCCTCAAACTGCCGCCCATCCTCGCGAGCATTGCCTCGGCCGAGCGGGGGATGATTCTGGTGACGGGGGTGACGGGCTCGGGGAAGAGCTCGACCATGGCGGCCATGGTGAACCACATCAACCAGACCCAGAACAAGCACATCGTCACGCTCGAGAATCCGATCGAGTTCCTGCACCGCGACATCAATTGCTCGGTCACGCAGCGCGAGATCGGCGTCGATACGGACGACTTCCGCGCCGGGCTGCGCGCGGCGATGCGCCAGGATCCGGACGTCGTGCTGATCGGGGAGATGCGCGATGCGGAGGCGATCGACACCGCGCTGAAGGCCGCCGAAACGGGCCATCTCGTGATCTCGACCCTGCACACCCCCGACGCCGTGACCACGGTCAGCCGCGTCGTCTCGATGTTCCCGCCCGAAGAGCAAGAGGGCGCCCGGCTGCGATTGTGCGAGGCCCTTCAGTCCGTCGTGTCGCAGCGCCTGCTGCCGCGCGCCGACGGCCACGGGCGCGTGGCGGCCGTGGAGATCCTGATCTGCACCGGCGAGGCGCGCCAGCTGATCAAAGACGATGGCCGAACCGGCGATCTGCCCGAGTACATTCGCGAGGCGCGGGACGAATACGGCATGCAGACGTTCGACCAACACCTCATGGACCTGGTCGCCGACGAGGTAGTGACGTACGAGACCGCCCTCGCCGCCAGCAACAATCCAGCCGACTTCGAGAAGCAGATGCGCTCCGTGCGCCGCCGCCCGCGCACGGCTACGCCCGCGGAGGCGACCCCCGGCCAGTGACGGAGCGGCCGCTCGGGGGCGTGCTCGTCCCCATCACCACACCGTTCGACAGCGCGACGGGAGAGGTCGCCCCCGTCCACCTGCGCCACAACGTGACCCGGTTGATCGCCGCGGGCCTCGACGGCGTCGTCGTGGCGGGCTCGACGGGAGAGTCGGCCCTGCTCGAGCCGGACGAGCAGCGCCGCATGGTCGGGTGGGTGCGCGAGGTGTTGCCCGACAAGCGCTGGCTCATTGCGGGGACCGGCGGGGAATCCACCCGGCAAGCGGTGGCGCTGACCCGGGCGGCCGCGGCGGAGGGGGCGGACGCCGTGCTGGTGCGGCCTCCGGCGTATTTTTCCGCCGCCGTGTCTCCCGCAAGTCTCGCCGACTACTTTCGGGCGGTGGCCGACGCCAGCCCGGTGCCCGTCCTCGTCTACAACATCCCCAAGTACACGCACCTCCAGCTCGCCGCCGGCCTGCTGCGACAGCTCGCGGCGCACAGCAACATCGTCGGCGCCAAAGACTCGTCGGGCGACGCAAAGAACCTCGCGGCATACCGCGACGCGGCCCCGGAGTGGTCGGTCTTCGTCGGTTCGGGCTCGCTGCTGTACGCCGCCCTGGAGCTGGGGTGCGACGGGGGCATCCTTGCCGTGGCGTGTTTCGCCGCGGCGCTCAGCGCGCAGCTGCTCGCCGCGTTCCGCGCCGGCGACCGCGAGGGCGCGGGGAAGCTCCAGGAACGTCTCGCACCGCTCGACCGAGAAATCGTTGGGAAGCTCGGGCCCGCCGGCGTGAAGGCCGCCATGGACGCCGTAGGGGGAGGGCTGTACGGCGGGCCGGTGCGCCCGCCACTCGCGCCCGTCGCGGCCTCGGACCGGGAGCGAGTGGCGAAGCTCGTCGCTGCGTGACGGATTACCGCGCGCTGCTCTCCGCCATCGCGATTCCGCGGCTGAGCGGCACGGCCGCCAATCTGCAGATCCGGGAAGTGCTGAAACGCGAGCTTGCGGCGCGGGGCTTCATCGTCATGGAGCACCGCTTCACGGGGCGAACGCTGCTCCACCACTGGGGGCGAGCGACGCTCGAGGGCGTCAACCTCATTGGTGTCCGCCCTCGGGCTCGCGTCTCGGTGTGGCTCGCCGCGCATTTCGACTCGAAGGGCCAGCCCCTCTCCATGGCGACGCGTCTCGGCGCCGCAGCCCTCGTGTCGCTCGGCGCGCTCGAGCTAATCACGCTCGTGGCGCGTGAGTTGCTCAGTTCGCTCCACCCAGGCCTGCTCGACCTCCTTGCCGGCGCCGCGGGCGTCGCCGGCATCCTGTTGCTCGCGGCGAACCGTGTGACCAACCGCTCGGCGGGCGCAGTCGACAACGCGGCGGGAGTGGTGGCCGTCCTCGCCACGCTGGACGCCCTGCCGCCCGACGCGGGCGTGGGGGTGCTCTTCCCCGACGCCGAGGAGTACGGCATGCTCGGCGCGCGGGCCCTTGCGCACGAGCGGGCCAACCTGCTCCGCGACACGTGCATCGTTAACTTCGATGGTATCGACGACCGCGGTTTCACGATCGCGTTGGCGCACCGCTCCGGGCCCACCGTCGAGCGGGTGGTGGCAACACTCGGCGCCCGGCGGGCGCGCTGGCTGCCTGTGCTGGTAGACGGGCTCCTGCTGGCCGGCGCAGCTCGCGAGGCGGTCACAATCATGCGCGGCGACTGGGGCACAGCCAGGGTCGTCCATACACCGCGCGACTCGGTTCAGCGTTTGACGCTGGACGGCGTGCGAACGGTGGCGCAGGGAGTTGCCCGAGCGCTCGCCCAGGTCTAGCTTTCCTCGGAGGATAGTCCAACGCCCCGCTTCCGGGGCGTTTTTTGCTGGGGAGCCATGTTCGGACCGAAGACCCACTGCGTTGTGGTCGTCGGCGCCCAATGGGGCGACGAGGGCAAAGGGAAGGTCGTCGACGTGCTCGCCGAGCGCGCCGATCTGGTCGTGCGCTATCAGGGCGGAGCGAACGCGGGCCATACCGTCCACACCGGCGCCGGGGAATTCGTGCTCCACCAGATTCCCTCGGGGATCATTCAGGGCGCAGTATGCCTGGTCGGCAACGGGGTCGTGCTGGATCCCGAGACGCTCTTCACGGAGCTCGACGCCCTGAGTGAGCGGGGCATCCGGACCGAGCACAAGCTGTACGTCTCGGACCGCGCCCACCTCACCCTCCCGTTCCACAAGCTGCTCGACCGGGCCCGCGAAGCCCGGGAGAAGATCGGCACGACCGGTCGCGGCATCGGACCCACCTACGAGGACAAGTACGGACGACGCGGTATCCGGGTGGGCGATCTGCGGAACATCAGCCGGGCGAAAGAACTGGTGTGCGCGCGGGTCCAGGCCGCCAACGAGTTCCTCGAGCTGCTCGGCTCGACCGAGCGCGCCGATGCGGGGGAGCACGTGGGCTTGCTCGAGCGGTTGGCCCCACGCCTGCTGCCGCTCGCTGTAGATGCCGGACGCGTCGTATGGGAAGCGCTCGAGCGGGGAGAATCGGTGCTGCTCGAGGGCGCGCAGGGCGCGCTGCTGGACGTCGACCACGGCACCTATCCGTACGTGACCTCCTCCAATACGACGGCCGGCGGCGCGGCGGTCGGCGCCGGGATCGGTCCGACGGCTATCGACGCTGTGCTCGGGGTCGTCAAGGCGTACACGACTCGGGTCGGCAACGGGCCGCTCCCCACCGAAGCCCCGCCGGCGCTGGCCGAGCGGATCCGCGAGCTGGGGGATGAGTTCGGAGCAACTACGGGGCGGCCGCGGCGCTGTGGCTGGTTCGACGCCGTCGTCGTGCGCTACGCGGTACGCGTCAATGGTCTCACCGGCCTCGCGGTTACGAAACTCGACGTGCTCGACTCGTTTGCGGAGATTCCCGTCTGCGTCGGCTACCGGTGCGATGGGGAGGCACTCGACTCGATGCCTGCCGAGGTGGAGCGCCTCGCCCGCGTGGAGCCGCTGTATGAGACCCTTCCGGGTTGGCAGAAGTCGCTGAGCCACGTCCGCCGGCTCGCGGACCTACCGCCGCAGGCCCGCGCCTACCTCGATCGGCTCCAGGACCTGGCGCACGCGCCCATCCAGTACGTGAGCGTCGGCTCGCATCGCGATCAGATCATCGAAGTGACGTGACAGTGGCGCGTTGATGCTCGATCTCACGGTGATCGGAGCCGGGCCCTGCGGGCTGGCGGTGGGCGTGGCGGCGAAGCGCGCCAGTCTCACGTGCTCCCTGCTCGACAAAGGGCCCGTGACCTCGAGTCTCATGCGCTACCCGCTGTACATGACGTTCTTCTCGACGCCAGATAAGCTCGAGATCGGGGTGCCGTTCGTCACTGCCGGCGACAAGCCCACGCGACGGGAAGCCCTGACGTACTACCGCAAAGTGGCGGAGCACTTCGAGCTGGATGTGCGGCAGTATCACACTGTGAAGCGGGTGACTCGGACGCGTGACGGGTTCGAGGTCGTGGCGCAGCACCCCGGGAACGCCGAGCCGGAAACCATCGGAACTCGTCACGTGGTGTTCGCGACGGGCTATTTCGAGTCACCGAATCCGCTTCGGGTTCCTGGCGAGGATCTCCCGCACGTCTCACACTTCTTTGTAGAGCCCCATCCCTACTGGCAGCAACGGGTCGTCGTAGTGGGCGGCGGCAACAGCGCGGTCGAAGCGGCCCTCGAGCTGTGCCGGGTCGGTGCCCGCGTGACGATGGTGCACTTTCTGAGTGAGTTCGATCGGGGGGTGAAGCCGTGGATCCTGCCCGACATCACGAACCGCGTGAAAGAGGGGCGGGTCGCCGTTCGGTGGTGCAGCCGGGTGGTCGAGATCAGGCGGTCGGAAGTCGTGATCCATCGCGATCCGGACGGCGAGCCGGAGACGATTCCGGCGGACTTCGTGCTGGCCCTGACCGGCTATACCGCCGACCTCTCGCTGCTGCGATCGGTGGGCGTGGCGGTGGATGAGACCAGCGGCGTCCCGCAGCACACGCCCGGAACGATGGAGACAAACGTGCCGGGGGTGTACATCGCCGGCGTGCTCGCCTCTGGGTTCGACGCCAATAAGATCTTCATCGAGAACGGACGCGAGCACGGTGGGCGGATCTGCAACCACATCAAAAGCAAACCCCCCAGAGTTGCCCCTGGGGGGTGATCGCCTGCTCGACATCGTGCGCCCTAGAACCCGATGCGAGCGAGACGCTCAATAGTCCGCAGCGTTGAAGAGCAAGAACGGTGCCTGCCGCGTAATGGCGATAACTACGGCACATAGCAAATAACACGACGGCGATATATATCGCAGAATGCATGTTTCAAAGCATAATGCAATATGCCACAGCGCATACTGATCGCCCCTGCGGCCTTTAAGGGCACGCTCGGCCCCAGGCAGGTGGCCGACGCCTTAGCCGCGGGGGCTCGGCGCGCGCTCCCGGACGCGGACGTCCGGCAGTGCCCTATCTCCGATGGGGGCGACGGGTTGCTGGACGCCGTGCTGGCACCGACCGCGTTACGGGAGCGCATTAGCGTTACCGGCCCCCTGGGCGAGCCGGTCTCCGGAGAACTCGGTTGGGTGGATCCGGAGACGGCGATCTTCGAGAGCGCAACCGCGTGCGGTGTCGCGCTGCTCAAACCCGAGCAGCTCGATCCGCTTCGGGCGACGACGCGCGGCGTGGGCGAGCTGCTTTGGGAGGCGGTCGAGCGCGGAGCAAAGACCGTAGTCGTAGGCCTGGGCGGCTCGGCGACGGTGGATGGCGGAACGGGCGCCGCCCGAGGTCTCGGCTGGTCCTTCCGAGACGCCGCGGGAGGGTCGCTTCAGGAGGGAGGTGGCCCGCTGGCGCAGCTGGCGGAGTTCGACGGGGGGTGGGGTCTGGACGCTCGGGTCATCGCACTCGCCGATGTCACCTCGCCGCTGGTCGGGCCGCGGGGCGCAGCCCCGGTGTTCGGACCGCAGAAGGGAGCGGGACCCGAAGGCGTGAAGCTCCTTTCTCGGGGCCTCGAGCGGCTCGCGGAGGTGATGGCGCAGCACGGCCGTGGCGACATCGCTACGCTGCCCGGGGGTGGCGCGGCGGGCGGCCTCGGTGCCGGGCTGGTGTGTTTCGCCAAGGCTGAGCTCAGGGGCGGAGCGGACTGGGTGCTGGACCGGGTGGGGTTCGATGCCGCGCTCGCGAAGGCCCAGCTCGTGATCACCGGTGAGGGTGCCTTCGACAAGACCTCGCTCGTGGGGAAGGCCTCGGGCGAGGTGGTGCGACGGGCCCAGGCGGCGGCGACGCGCGTGGCGGTGGTCGCGGGCAAAGTCCAAGGACTCGTGGGCCTGCACGCGCTCGACGGTGAGGGTCGCGTGCTCGACGCGGCCGGCATCTCGGCCCTCGGGGAGCGAGCCGTGCGTGAAGCATTCGGGTTGCCCGGCGCGTAGCCGCCCCTCTATCTTCCGGCCCTCATGTCCCCAACCGACAATGTCATGGACAAGCTGGTGTCGCTGGCCAAGCGGCGCGGCTTCGTGTTCCAGTCTTCGGAGATCTATGGCGGCCTCGGCTCGGTGTGGGACTACGGGCCGCTGGGCGTGGAGCTGAAGAAGAACATCAAGGAGCGGTGGTGGCGCTCGATGGTCCACGACCGCGAGGACATCGAGGGGCTGGACGCGGCGATCCTGATGCACCCCAAGGTGTGGGAAGCGTCGGGTCACGTGGCGGGGTTCACCGATCCGCTGGTGGACTGCAAACAGTGCAAGAATCGGTTTCGCGCCGATGATCCCCGCATCAAAGGCACGCCGGGCGAGCCTACGGCGCAGTGCCCGGTGTGCGGCAGCAAGGGGACGCTCACCGCCCCGCGGCTGTTCAACCTCATGTTCAAGACGTTCGTGGGTCCGGTCGAAGAGGCCGCCGCGGTCGTGTACCTCCGGCCCGAAACGGCCCAGGGGATTTACGTCAACTACTTGAACGTGCTGCAGTCGTCGCGCCAGAAGATCCCCTTCGGGATCGCGCAGATCGGCAAGGCGTTCCGCAACGAGATCACCCCCGGCAACTTCATCTTTCGAACCCGCGAGTTCGAGCAGATGGAAATGCAGTACTTCGTGAAGCCGGGCACCGACCTCGAGTCGTTCGAGTTCTGGCGCCACGAGCGGATGAAGTGGGTGGCCGGACTGGGCGTGCGCGCCGAGAAGCTGCGGTTCCACCAGCACACGAAGGACGAGCTGGCGCACTACGCCAAGGACGCCTACGACATCCAGTACGAGTTCCCCTTCGGCTGGCAGGAATTCGAGGGGATCCACAACCGCACGAACTTCGACCTGTCGCGCCACCAGGAATTCTCGGGCAAGAAACTCGAGTATCTGGATGTCGCGACGAACGAGCGGTTCATTCCCTACGTTGTCGAAACGTCGGCGGGCGCCGACCGCACGACGCTCGTAGTGATGGTGGACGCGTACCACGAGGACGACGTAGAGGGAGAAAAGCGCGTGGTCCTGCGGCTGCATCCCGCGATCGCGCCGCTGAAAGCCGCGGTGTTCCCGTTGGTGAATAAGGACGGAATGCCCGAGCTGGCGCGCCGCATTTTCGACGATCTGCGCAAACACTACAACACGTTCTACGACGACGGCGGCTCGATCGGCCGCCGCTACCGCCGCCAGGACGAGGCCGGCACGCCGTTCGGCATCACCATCGACGGCCAGTCCACGCAGGACGGCAGCGTGACGGTGCGCGACCGGGATACCCTGAAGCAGGAGCGGGTCGCCTCCGATCGGCTGGTGACCTATCTCGCAGAGAAACTCAAGGGCTGATGTAGGGGCTGTCCGTCATGCCCATGGCTAAGCGGGTTTTGCTCGCCACGCGGGACCTGTTGTTCCGCTCGAAGCTGGGCGCCGTGGTGGCCGCCGCCGGCGCGGAGGTGTCGCGTGACGAGGCCGCGTGCGATCTCGCGGTGCTGGAGCTCGCTGGCGCCGGAGCGACGGAGCGGATCGCCGAGCTGGTGCGACGCGGCACTCCGGTGCTCGCCTACGGGTCGCACGTGCAGGTGGAGCTGCTGCGTGCGGCGCGCGAAGCCGGGGCGACCGCGGTACCTAATTCCCAGGTGGAAGAACGGCTGCGGGATCTCCTCAACACATAGGGGCGCAGCCAAGCTGGCGCCACAGCCTGTCAGCTTTGCGGAGTCCGGTGCGGTCTCTATCTTTCCGAGCCATGACGCACTCCACCACCGTCGTGCTGCCCCCTCAGGACGTGCTGGATCGCGCCAAGCGGTTTTTCGCGGAGCGGGTGCCGCACGCGGCCGCCTTCGTGGAGAAGGAAGGGCCGGGCTTTCTGGTGCTGCGGGGTCAGGGCGGGGAAGAGATCGCGCTGCACGTGTGGGCGGACGCCGCGGGGAAGACCCGAGTGCGTGCGTCCACCCTGTTCTTCGATCAGGCGCTGGACCGCTTCCTCTCGACGCTTCCCCTCGAGGGCAGCGTGGAGGTCGCATGACCGCGGTGGGCGAGCGGTTCGCCGTGCGGGTAATGGTCACCGATGTGTGGGATCAGGTGTTCCTCGCGGTCGAGCCCACGACCACGGTCGCGGAGCTCAAGCGCCAGGCGCTTGCCCAGGCCCTGAAACGAGTACAGGTCCGGCCCGACGACTATGTGATGAAGTTCCGCGGCGCCCAGGTGCTGGATGAGGCCACCACCCTGGCCGCGCTCGGCGCCGTGTCCAACTCCCCTTTCATCATCCTGCCCGCCCGCCGCAAACCCGTGCGTTGATGGTCTCGCGAGCGCCCACCACCTTCGCCGTCGGCTTCTTGCTGCTCGACGCCCTGCTGCTGGCGTACAGCGGGTTTGCCCTCGGTCGCCGCTGGCTGGTCTTCTGGGGCGCGGTGTGTCTGGTCGCGGCGGTGCTCGTCGTGTTCGGCTGGCGGCGATACCGTCGCGCGATGACGGACCTGGAGCGCGCGCGGCGCGAGATGCGCGCGGAGGTGGATTCGATCCGGGAGCTGCTGCAGAGCAAGCATCTGGACAATTGACGACGCTTTAGTGTCCGTCCCCGTCGTATTCCATCCCGCCACTCGCTTGCACGATCCCGGGCCGGGCCATCCCGAGCGCCCCGAGCGGATCGAGGCGGTCCTCGCGGCCCTGCGCGCGCCCGACCTGACGGCTACCGTCGAGTGGACGGAGGGCCGACCGGCGGCGCGCGACCAGCTGGAGCGCGTCCACACGCCGGCCTATCTGGACGCCCTCGAACGTCTGGCGCGTAAGGGTGGAGGTGTGCTGGACGCCGACACCGTGATGAACCCGCACAGCTGGGACGCCGCGCTCGCGGCGGCGGGGGTGGCGATCGGTGCGGTTGAGCGGGGGATCGATCGGGGCTCGGCGTTCGGTGCGACACGACCTCCCGGGCACCACGCGCTCGGCGGCCGAGCCATGGGATTCTGCCTGATCAACAACGTCGTGGTGGCGGCGCGACACGCCCAGCAGATGGGGAAGGCGCGCGTGCTGATCGTGGACTGGGACGTGCACCACGGGAACGGCACCCAGGCGCTGGTGGAGCGGGACCCATCGATCCGCTACGTATCCATCCACCAGTACCCCTGGTATCCGGGGACCGGGGCCGAGCACGAGCGCGGCGTGGGCAACGTATTCAACGTGCCGCGCCCGCCGGGCCTGCCCCGCGCGGCGTACGTGCGCGACCTGCTCGCCGCCGTCGACGCCTCAACGGTCGGATGGCGCCCGGACCTTCTGCTGGTCTCCGCCGGTTTCGACTCGCTTGCGGGAGATCCGCTGGGCGGCTTCACGCTCGAGCCCGAGGATCTGGCGCAGTGGACCAGCGCGTTTCGAGCGCGCGTCGCGCCGGCGCCGGTAGTCGGCGTGCTGGAAGGCGGATACCGGCTCGACCTGCTCGCCGCCGGCGCGCGCGCGCACGTGCGCGCGCTTGCCTGACGGTGGCGACGTCCCGATACTACAGTCGTGACCGCGACCGCCGCACCCCAGGCCTCCAAACATTGGTCCGCCAGCATCTATCGGCGGCCCGACGGGAGCGTCGAGCGTGGACTCTCGCCGGCCCAACTGCGCGCTATCGTACGCGCGGGCGAAGGTGAGCTGTGGGAGGAGTACGATCGCTACGTCTGGGTCGCGGTCGGGAGCATGGTCGCGGTCTCGCTGGCGATCGTGTGGTGGTTGAAGCACCGCCAATGGCTCTGAAGCTCGCCGCCGACGTCCTCACCCTGAAGACCAAGCATCCATTTGTCATCGCCCGCGGTGGCGATGACGACACGCGGGTGGTGTGGGTCCGCCTTTCGGACGGCGATGGGCTGGAGGGATGGGGGGAAGCCGACCCCTCGCGCTATTACGGAGAGACGGCGGACACGGTGCTGGCGATGCTGCGGCGGCTCGAGCCCCATCTCCCCACGGACCCGTTCGATCTCGATGCGGCGGAGGCGAAGTTCGCCCAGCTCGTCCCGAAGAACGGCGCGGCGCGCGCCGCGTTGTCGGCGGCGCTGCACGATCTCGTGGGAAAGCAGCTGGGCCAGCCGGTGTGGCGGCTGTGGGGTCTCGATCCCGCTCGCGCGCCGCGCTCGTCATTCACGATCGGCCTCGATACCCCCGAGAAGATGCGCCAGAAAGTGCTCGAGGCGTCGTCCTATCCGATCCTCAAGATCAAGCTCGGCACCGATCGGGACGAAGCCATCCTGAAGACCGTCCGCGACGCCACCGACAAGCCGCTCCGGGTGGATGCGAACGCGGGCTGGACGCGCGAGCGCGCGCTCCAGATGCTCCCGCTGCTCAAAGAGCAGGGCGTGGAGTTCGTGGAGCAGCCCTTGCCGCCGGACGACCTCGAAGGGCTCGCCGCGCTGCGGCGTCGAGGAATTCTTCCGGTGGTGGTGGACGAGAGCTGTATCGTCGCGGCCGACATTCCGCGACTCTCGGGTGTAGTGGACGGGATCAACATCAAGCTCGCCAAGTGCGGCTCGCTGCGCGAGGCGCTGCGCATGATCGCCACCGCGCGGGCGCACGGCATGCTGGTCATGGTAGGGTGCATGATCGAGACGTCGCTGGGGATCACGGCCGCCGCACACTTTACGCCGCTCGTCGACGCCGCCGATCTGGACGGTGCCGCGCTGACCGCCAACGACCCGTTCGTGGGCGCCACGATCGACGGCGGGCAGATTCGCCTGCCCACGGGACCGGGGCTGGGCGTCCGGCGGCGGTCCTAACGTGACCGCGAGGCGCGTTTGAGCGCGAGTGAACTCGCGGCTCAGCAGCTGCCGCTGAAAGCGGCTTCAGCCGTAGGCGCCGAGCCGCGGCTTCAGCCGCGCTATGCCGAAGTAATCCTCCCGATACCGGTTCCGCGCGCCTACACATACCTGATTCCCGGCGAGCTCGCGCCCCGCGTTGTGCCGGGCGCGCGCGTGGTCGTGCCGGTACAGCGGCGCCGGGTGGTGGGGGTGGTGGCGGAGGTAGATGCGGCTCCCCCGGCCCCGACCGTAGCCGCGAAGCCGATTCTCGCCGCTCCCGACGCGGAGCCGGCGATCACGCCGCCCCTGTTCGCGCTGGGCGTCTGGATTAATCGCTACTACGGCACGCCGCTCGGGCTGGCGCTGCGGGCGCTCCTCCCCGGGGCGCTGTGGAGCGTGCAGCGGCCCGCAGGGCCGGCCGAGCAGGTGGAGCGGGTGCTCGCGCTGACCGCGGCACTGCCGTCGCTGCTCGAGCGCGAGCGGGCGTTCAAGCGCGCGCCCAAACGGCGCGTGGCCTACGAGGCGCTGGAAGCGATCGGCGGCTCGGCGCCGGTCCGGCATCTTGTCGCGCAGCTGGGGTTGTCTCCCGCTGCCCTGAACGGACTGGTGACCCAAGGCCTGGCCCGCTACACCGACGTGCCGCGCGCCCGCGATCCGTTCGCCGGGCTGTCGTCTCCACCGCCCCCCGACCTCACGGCCGACCAGCGTCGCGTCGTCGGCGGAATTCTGGCGACGCCGGCCGAGACGCCCGTGCTGATCCAGGGCGTGACCGGCTCCGGAAAGACGCTGGTCTATCTCGACGTGCTTCGTAGCATCGTCGCATCGGGCAACGGTGCCATTCTGCTGGTTCCCGAGATCGCGCTCACGCCCCAAACCGTCGCCCGGGTGCGCGGTGTGTTCGGCGATCAGGTCGCCGTGCTGCACTCGGGACTGTCGGACGGCGAGCGCGCCGACGCGTGGCGGGCGCTGCGGCGCGGCGAGCGGCGCGTGGCCGTGGGGCCCCGCTCCGCGGTGTTCGCTCCCGTCCAGCGGCTCGGGGCGATCGTGGTGGACGAGGAGCACGAGTCGAGCTACAAGCAAGGCACAGCGCCGCGCTACCACGCTCGGGTCGTGGCGCTCGAGCGCGGGCGGCTCGAAGGGGCACGAGTGATTCTGGGCAGTGCCACGCCGTCCCTCGAAACGCTGCATCTCGCGGCGACGGGAAAGGTGGTGCGCTTCGAGCTGCCCGACCGGATCGGCGCGCGACCGCTGCCACCGGTCGAAGTGATCGACCTGCGCACCGCCGAACGGGTACCCGACGCCCGCGGGGTACCCTGGACCGTCGCCCTCGACGACGCCGTGCGCGGCGCCCTCGCGCGTCGCGAGCAGGTGATCCTGCTCCTGAATCGGCGCGGCTTTGCGACGTACCTGCAGTGCCCCGCCTGCGGCGACGTGCGCACCTGTCCCCGCTGTGCCATCGCACTCACCGTGCACCAGACGCCGGCCGCGCTGCGGTGCCATTACTGCGGCCACGAGGAGCCGGTTCCCACTGTCTGCGGGGTGTGCGGCAAGGAGACCCAGCGGATGCGGGGCCTGGGGACCCAACAGCTCGAGCATTTCGTCGGGCTCCGGTTCCCGGACGCACGGATCGCCCGCATGGACCTGGACACGACGAGCACGAAGTGGGCGCACCACCGAGTGCTCGAGCGCATGGCGCAGGGGAAGATCGACATCCTGCTCGGGACGCAGATGATCGCCAAGGGCCTGGACTTCCCCAACGTGACGGTCGTGGGCGTCGTGGACGCGGATACCGGGCTGCATCTCCCCGACTTCCGCGCGGCCGAGCGGACCTTTCAGCTCGTGGCCCAAGTGGCGGGCCGGGCCGGGCGCGGGCCCAGGGGAGGCCGCGTGTACGTCCAGACCCGAGCGCCCGACCATCACGCCATCCGCGCGGCGGCGCTCCACTCGGTGTCGCAGTTCGCGGCGGCGGAGCTGCCCCTGCGGGCCGCACCTAATCCGGCGTACCCGCCGTATGTCGGGCTGGCGCGGTTCGTGGCCTCGCACCAGGATGCCGGCCGCGTACAGCGGGTGGCCGAGCGACTGGCGGCATGGCTGGTCCGGGCCAATGACGAACGCCTGTCCGGCGCGCTCAGCGTGCTCGGGCCGGCGCCGTGCCCGATCGAGCGGCTCAAGGGACGCTGGCGCTGGCACGTGCTCGTGAAGGCCGCGGCGCCGCGTGCCATCGGCCGCGTGGTGCGCGCCCTGGGCGCGCGGGCGCGCGGTGCCGTGATCGTGGATCGCGACCCGGTCTCACTTCTGTAACGGCCGTTGCGTGACCGGATTCGACGCGCGTATTATCAGCGTTCCTGTGACGACCCGTCCCCGGTTCCAGTACCGGCCACCTAACTTCGAGGCGCCCGCGCTCGCGGGAGCGCCCGATGCGCGCTTCGAGCCCGCGCCCGCGGACGGCGTGCTGCCAGACGGCTTTTTTTCGACTACCAATTTGCCGACGTACGTCAAAGCCGCGGGCGTGTGGTCCCGCCCGCGGCTGCCGCGCATGGATTGCGTGATCGTGCGTCAGTCCGCCCGTCAACTCGTGACAACCGAGCCGCGCAAAGTGTGCAAAGGGCAGGCGGTGGCGGTGGGAACGGAAGAGGACGGCAGTCAGGGCATCTTCGTGCACGCCGAGGGCTTCCTCGGCGGCAGTCACAGCGCCAATGAGTTCGGCTTCATGCAGACGGAGGTGTCGCGCGAGCGGCCGGTGGATTACGCAATCCTCGCGCAGCTCTTGGGCGAGGAAAAACAGCGCGGCGGAAAAATCGTCTGGGTGGTGGGTCCCGCGCTGGTGCACGCGCGGGCGCGCGAAGACATGATCTGGTTCATCAGGAGCGGCTACGTCCAGGCTTTCCTCGGCGGGAATGCCGTCGCCGTGCACGATCTCGAGGCCGCGATCTTCGGGACGACGCTCGGGATGACGAGCTCGGGGCAGGGTGTCGAGGGCGGCCACGCGCTCCACATGCGCGCCATCAACCAGATCCGGCGTGCCGGCGGGATCGCCCCGGCCGTGCGACAGGGTCTCGTGAGCTCGGGGATCATGCACGCCCTGGTGACCCACGGGGTGCCGTTCGTGCTGGCGGGCTCGATCCGCGACGACGGGCCGCTCCCGGAAGTGCTGTCGGACACGCTCGCCGCTCAGGACGCGATGCGCGAGTTCACCGCGCAGGCGACCTTTGCCGTCTTCGTGGCCACTGCCCTGCATGCGATCGCGGTCGGCAACATGCTGCCGGCCTTCGTGGATGCCGAGCGTCCAGAAGACCTCCGCCCGCTCACGACGATTTGCGTCGACCAGACGGAGTTCGTGGTTACCAAACTGCGGGACCGGGGCACGCACCAGGCGTACGGCGTCGTGACGAACGCCCAGGACTTCATGCACGTACTGCGCTTCTACGTGGAGCGATGGGAGCAGGCGCAGGCCCCGGCGACCGTCCTCCGTTAGATCCGGGGCGGGGGCCGGGGTGGGCGAAGGTCGCCGAGGCCGTCGCCCTCCGGGTGCCGCCCTCCGAGATCGAGACCATCTACCTGTTTCGACCCTGGAAGCGTGAGGGTCGGGAGTGGGGCACGGCGGTGGTCGCCTGCCGGGCGACCGAGGGGGGCGACCGGTTGCGCGTGTACACTGCACGCTACATGCTGATCGTGCGCGGGAAGGAGCGGGGTCAGTCCCGCATCGAGGTCGAGGAGACGGCGCTGTCGACCGCGGATGTGATCGCTCGCGTGATGCAGGCGGCCGCCGAGCGGACCGGGGACTCCGAGCCGCCCGTGGCCGTGGGGCCGGCGGTGTGGTATGAAGGTTGACGGAGCGAAGCTGCTCGAGGAGTTCCGCCGCTACCTGGCGGAGCACAGCCTGCCGGCGACGCAGCAGCGACTGGCGGTGGCCGAGGCGGTGTTCTTCGCCGGCGAGCACCTGTCGGCGGAGGAGGTGGGCCGACGCGTGGCCAAGCGTGTGGCGGTCGGCACGGCCACGATCTATCGGACGCTCGACCTCCTGGTCCGCGCCGGGCTGGCCAAGGAGCACGAGTTCGGCGAGGGGTTCAAGCGATACGAGCCGCTCGCGCCCGGCCAGGCGCACGAGCATTGCATCTGTTCGTCCTGCGGCCAGGTGACGGAGTTTGCGAATGACCGGCTCGAACGGATGATCGCGCTGCTCGCGGAGGAGGTGGCGTTCCGGCCCCACCACCACCGGCTGGAGATCTATGGACTGTGCCGCAGCTGTCAACAGGCGAACCCTTTAGCGCGCACGAGGTGAGGGTTGATCGATTCACGAATGTTCGTGCCCACCAAGGCCTTCCTTACCAAAGGCGTCGGTCGGCACAAGGAGAAACTCACCAGCTTCGAGATGGCGCTACGGGACGCGCATCTCGCCAACTTCAACCTCGTGCGGGTGAGCTCGATCTTCCCGCCCCACTGCGAGCTGGTGGACCGCGAGGAAGGCCTGTCGCTCATGAAGCCCGGGCAGGTCGTGTTCGCCGTCATCGCGGAATCCGCTACCAACGAGCCGAGCCGCCTCGTGGCCGCGTCGATCGGCGTCGCCATGCCGGCGGACCAATCCCACCACGGTTACATCTCCGAGCACCACAGCTACGGGCAGAACGAGATGACGTCGGGCGAGTACGCCGAAGACCTCGCGGCGTCGATGCTCGCCACCGTACTGGGCGTGCCGTTCGATTCGGACAAGGCGTGGGACGAACGGCGCGAGCAATGGCTCCTGTCGGGAGAGATCGTCCGCACCATGAATATCACCTCGACCGCCGAGTGCGGGGACGACGGCCGCTGGACGACCGTGGTGTCGGCGGTCTGCTTCTGCGGGTGACGCCCTCTTTCACGCTCGCGTTCATCGCCGGGTTGCTCAGCTTTCTCTCCCCCTGCGTTCTGCCACTGGTCCCGAGCTACGTCGGGTTCCTGACCGGCCTCACGCTCGAAGAGCTCGAGATCCGGCGCGGCACCGCCCTGGTGCATGCGCTGTGGTTCGTCGCGGGGTTTTCGCTCGTGTTCGTCGCGCTCGGTGCCACGGCGTCCGCACTGGGCGTCTGGCTGGTGCAGTCGCAGGTATGGATCGGGCGCATCGGCGGTGCGCTCGTGATCCTGTTCGGCCTATACCTGCTTGGCCTGCTGCGCCCAACGTTCCTGATGCGCGAGCGCAAGGTCCAGCTCGCCCGCAAGCCCGTGGGTTACGTGGGGTCAGCGGTCGTGGGCGTCACATTCGGGGCGGCTTGGACACCCTGTATCGGACCGATCCTCGGTGCCATTCTCACCCTTGCCGCCGCCCAGGCGAGCGTGGGGCACGGTGCGGCCCTCCTCACCGCCTATTCCCTCGGCCTCGCCGTTCCCTTTCTGTTGACCGCGCTCGCGCTCGACCGCTTCCTGGTCTGGTTCCAGCGGTTCCGGCCCTACCTCGTCTGGGTTGAGCGGATTGCGGGAATCTTGCTGATCCTCCTGGGGCTGCTGCTGCTCACCGATCGCTTCACCTTGCTGGCGAGCTGGCTGCAGGGCCTGACGCCCGAGTTCCTGAAGAGCCGCCTGTAGGCCGCAGGTCCTAAAGGGCAATGCGCGTGTGCTTTAGCAGGGTGCCGAGCCGGACCCAGCCTTCAGCCTGGGAACCTTGGGGCCCACTTTCCTATATTAGGGCCTGCGAACCTCACCGAGAGGGACGAATGATTAGGCGACACAAGCACGGATGGCTTGTCGTGGTGCTGGCGGGCGCGGCGCTCGCCGCCTGCGTACAAGGTGAGCAGCAGAGCCAGTCGGCCGACTCTACGGCGCGCAACCTCACGCTCGCGCCCACTGAATCAACGGCCGCTCTGAAGGACGTGCCCGCGCGGGCCACCGAGGCGGCCAAGCTGGCACCGGAGAAGAAGACGCCCGTGAAGAAGGCCGCCCCGCCCAAGCCCGCTCCGCTGATGCTGGCGGCCGGGACCCGCGTCCCAGCCACGGCCAGCGACTCGATCAGCACGCGCTCGGCGAAGGCGGGTGATCCGTTCACGGCGACGGTCAGCCAGGATGTGAAGGATGCCACCGGGCGGGTCGTGATCCCGGCTGGCGCGACCGTGTCGGGGACGATTGCGGCCGCCGAGCCGGCGCCGAACCCGAATTCCACCGGCAAAATCGAACTGTCCGTCACGAGCGTCAGCGTGCGCGGCAGTAGCTACTCGATCGATGCCTCCGTCGTGGCGATGGATACCGTCATGAAGGGCCGCGGCGTGACGAAGGCCGATGCCGCCAAGGTCGCCGGCGGGGCGGTGGCCGGGGCGATCGTCGGCAAGCTGCTCGGGAAGAACACGAAAGGCGCCGTGATCGGGGGAGCCGCCGGCGCGGCCGTGGGCGCGGCCGCCGCGCGCGCGTCGCGCGATATCGACGTGGTGATCCCGAAAGGTGCGGCGATCACCATCAAGCTGAACGCGCCCCTCACGGTAAAAGCGGCCTAATCCGCCGCCGTCAGTAGCCCGCCGCGCCGCCGCCGCGCCGGGGATCGGCCACACCGACCCAGCCGGCGGCGGTGCGCGCGATAGCGTTCACCTCGGTCTTGTAATTCCAGGTGGTCACCTTGTGCCCCAGCGTCACGAGGGAGTCGATCGACGCGGGTACGAAGCCCTGGTTCTCGAGGTACAGCACGTCGGGCGACGCCTGGTGATGCAGTCGCGGCGCCGCCACGGCGCTCGCGAGCGGCATGCCCTGGTCGATCATATCGCTGAGCACCTGGTACACGGCTGTAGTGATGCGTGACCCGCCGGGGCTTCCCAGCACCAGGAACAATCGGCCGGCCGTATCGAGCACGATCGACGGCGTCATAGCCGACAGCATCCGCTTGCCGGGAGCGATTACGTTCGCTTCGCCCTGCACCAGGCCGAACAGATTTGGCTTCCCCGGCGCCGTGCTGAAATCGTCCATCTCGTCGTTCAGGAGGAATCCCGCGCCCGTCACCGTGACGGCGCTGCCGAAGTCGTTATTGAGAGTAGTCGTACACGATACGGCGTTTCCCTCCGAATCCACGATCGAGAGGTGCGTGGTCTCCGTTCCCTCGGGGTGTAAGCCGGCCACCGGTGGGGTCGGCGTCGCATGCTGCGGATCGATGCCCGCCCGCAACGTGCCGGCGTACCACTTGGCGAGCAGGCGACCCGTCGGTATGCTCACGAAGTCCGGGTCCCCGAGAAACGTGTTACGATCCAAGTAGGCCCGGCGCATCGCTTCCGTCTGGAGGTGCATGAGCTCCGGGCTCCCGAACGGCGGGAGCGGCGCGTACCCCTCCATCACGTTGAGGATCTCCGCCAGCGCCACCCCGCCGCCCGACGGCGGCGGCATGGTGTAGATGGTGTAGCCGCGGTAGAGGATTTCGATCGGGTCGCGCCACTTCGCGCGATAGCGGGCGAGGTCCTGTCGCGTGATCAGCCCGCCGCCTCGCGTCATCTCCTGGACGATCAGCTCAGCGACGCTGCCCTGATAAAAGACCTGGGGTCCGCTGTCGGCGATCAGCTGCAGTGTGCGGGCCAGGTCCGCCTGAACGAACCGCGTGCCCGGTGGCGGCACTTCTGCGTTACCGAGAAATTGTGCGCGCGAGGCGGCGAAGCGGGCGAGGCGCTCGGCTTCCCGGCCGATCTGGCGGCTCCGTACGCCGTCGAGCGTGTACCCATCGCGCGCCAGCCCGACGGCGGGCCCGATCACCTCCTTCCACCTCAGGTGCCCGAACCGGCGGTGCGCCTCGTATAGTCCGGCCACGCTGCCCGGGACGCCGACGGAGCGGTGGCCCGTGAGCGAGGATTCCAGGACGTTCCCCGCCGAATCGACGTACATGGAGCGCGTGGCGCCGGATGGCGCCGCCTCGCGGAAGTCGAGCGCGTGGACCCCTCCGTCGTGCTGCCGGATCACCATGAATCCGCCGCCACCGATGTTTCCCGCGACTGGATGGACCACTGCGAGCGCGAACGCCACGGCCACGGCGGCGTCGACCGCGTTGCCGCCGCGGCGCAGAATGTCCACGCCGACGTCGCTCGCGAGCGGATGCGATGTTACCACCATGGCATGCTCGCCGGCGACGGGCCTGACGCGCTGGCCCAAAGGCCAGTCGGCCGCGATGAGCGCGGGACGGGCCGCCCGTTCCTCTGCACCCGGCCCGGCAGGCGTCTCGGGCGGCGCCTCCGTGGGGGGGATGGGTACGAGGACGTCGGGCGTGACGGGGATCGTCTCAGGCAGCTTGATGCCGCTGCCGCACGCCATCAGCATGAGCAGCCCGAGAACAGAGAATCCGCGCATGCCGAATTGTGCACGTTGACCCGAGTTCGGGTCAACGTCTAACTTGGGGGCCATCCGATACCCTTCATGACTGTTCCCGACTACCGCGACCCGCGGCTCACCGAGCAGCGCAACCCCCGCACCGAGCGCATCGACGTCGCGCCGTCGCTCGAGATCGTCGACCTCCTGAACGCGGAGGACGCGACCGTGGCCGGGGCGGTGCGGGCGGTGCGCGGCGATCTGGCCCGGGCTATCGACCTCGCGGTGGAGGCCTTCGGCCGGGGCGGGCGGCTCATCTACGTCGGCGCCGGGACCTCCGGCCGCCTCGGCGTGCTCGACGCCAGCGAATGCCCGCCGACCTTCGGCACGCCGCCGGAGATGGTCGTGGGCGTGATCGCCGGCGGCTACCAAGCGCTCGTGAAGAGCAGCGAGGGCGCCGAGGACGACGTGAATGCAGGGATGGCGGCGATCGACCAGGCGCGGGTGGCGCCCGCGGACTTCGTCCTCGGCATCGCGGCGAGCGGTACGACGCCGTTCGTCCGCGCGGCGCTGTCCCGTGCACAGACGATCGGAGCGACGACGGGTCTCGTCTCGTGCTCCGATCCCCCGCGGGTGCTCGTCGAGACGTGCGACGTCCTCGTTCTCCCGAAGGTGGGGCCCGAAGCTCTGACGGGGTCGACCCGTATGAAGGCCGGGACCGCCACGAAGCTGGTCCTCAACACGCTCTCGACCGGTGCGATGATCCGGCTGGGGCGCGCCTATGGAAACCTCATGGTGGACCTCATGGCGATGAGCGACAAGCTGCGGGACCGCGGAGAGCGCATCGTAATGGAATGCGCGGGCGTGGATCGCGGGGCGGCGCGCAAGGCGATCGAGGCTGCGGGAGGGAGCGTGAAGCTGGCGATCGTGATGACGCGGCGTGCGGTCGGGAAGCGCGAGGCCGAGCGCTTGCTGGCGGATGCCGGCGGATTCGTGCGCAAGGCCGCGGGCGAGCCGCCACCGGTTTCACCATCGTGACCACGGCTCTCGCGGTCGGCGTGATGTCGGGGACCTCGCTCGACGGCGTCTCGACGGCGCTGGTGCGGCTCAAAGACGATCCCCACGACGCCCAGCTGGTCGCGTTCCGCCAGGATCCGTATACGACGCCGGAGCGCGGGCAGATCATCGAGGCGATCGCGCGCGGCGGCTCGAAAGACCTGGCGTTGTTGCACGTGGCCTTGGGAGAACGCTTCGCCGGGGCGGTGCTGCAGCTCCTGGCGCAAGCCAAGGTCGCCCCTCGCGACGTGTCCTTCATCGCGTCGCACGGCCAAACGATCTGGCACGAACCGGGCCGCGCCACGTTGCAGCTGGGCGATCCGGCGGTGATTGCCGAGCGCGTCGGGGTCCGGGTGGTGAGCGACTTCCGCTCGCGCGATGTGGCGGCCGGAGGCCAGGGGGCGCCGCTCGTGCCCCTTGCCGACGTCGTCCTGTTCGGGCACCCGGAGTGCGGGCGGCTGCTGCTGAACATCGGCGGCATCGCGAACGTCACCTTCGCGCCGCGCCGCGGAGTGACCGGTGGCGCCCTGGCGTTCGACACCGGGCCGGGCGTGGGCGTAGTGGACGCAGTGACCCGCCGCATCGACCCTGCCGCTCGGTTCGATGCCGGCGGCGAGCGGGCGCGGCGCGGCAAGCCGTCCCGCAAGGTGCTGGAGGCGCTGCTCGCAGATCCTTACTTTGCCGCCCCGCCGCCCAAGAGCACCGGGCGCGAGCATTTCAGTCCAGACTACGCGGCGCGGCTGGTGGACGACGTGAAGCAAGCCGGCGGGTCCGACAACGATGCGGTAGCGACGGCGACCGCGCTGACGGTGGAGACCATCGCCAGCGGGATCGAGCGTTGGACGCCCGCTAGGGCCCCCGACGAGCTGGTGATCTCGGGCGGCGGCGCGCGCAACCCGCGGCTGGTCGAGCTCCTCACGGCCCGGGTGGCTCCGCGACCCGTGGTGCCGTTCGATCGCCTGTTTTTCGACGGCGAAGCCAAGGAGGCCCTGGTGTTCGCATTCCTCGGCTTCCTCACGGTCCTCGGAAAACCGGGCAACCTGCCGGCTGCCACCGGTGCGCGGGGCCCGCGCGTGCTCGGCCATATCACACCGGCGTGACCGGGTCGCTCGCCCGTCTCGTGTTTCCCGCGCTGCGCTGGCGGCGCGAGAGCTTTGCTCACGAGCGCCCCAAGATCGACGCCGCGCTGGCCGCCGGTGTGGGTGGATTCATCGTCTTCGGGGGGACGCGCGAAGCCGAGGCCACGCTCACGCGGGAGCTCGTGCAGCAGGCCGGGCGCCCCTTGCTGGTTGGTGCGGACCTGGAGCGCGGCCCAGCCCAGCAGGTCCAGGGGCTCACCGAGCTGCCGCCGCCGGCGGCACTCGGGTGGCTCGACGATCTGGAGGCTACGAATACCTGCGGGATGATCACCGCTACCGAGGCGCGCTCGGTCGGGATCAACTGGGCGTTCGCTCCCGTGTGCGATCTCGATCTCGAGCCCAAGAACCCTATCGTCCAGACGCGCGCGTTCGGGAACGACCCGGTGCGAGTAGGCGAGCAAGCGGCGGTGTGGATCCGCGGTCTCCAGGAGCACGGCGTGCTCGGGTGCGCCAAGCACTACCCGGGCCACGGGCGCACGACCCAGGACTCACACGCGACCCTGCCACGCGTGCGGGCCACGCTTGCCGAGCTGCAGCAGGTGGACGTCGCTCCCTTCGAATATGCCATCCGCGCGGGTGTCGGAAGTGTGATGAGCGCGTTCGTGGCGTATCCCCAATGGGATCCCTCGGAACGCGCCGCCAGCTTCTCGGGCGAAATCCTGGGATATCTGCGCGCCACGCTCAATTTTTCGGGACTGGTCGTGACCGATGCGCTCGTCATGGCGGGCGCGACGGTCGCGCAGCCCGGCCCGGCCGCCACCGTGCGCGCGGTCGCCGCGGGGTGCGACGCGCTGCTCTATCCGGAGAACTTCGCGAGCGTGATCGTCGCTCTGGACCGCGCGGTGGGCGCCGAGATCTCCGCCGCCCGCGCGGACGAGGCGCTGGCGCATTACGACGACGCGCTCACGGCATGGGCAAACGCGCCAGATCAGGGGGAGCCAGCCCTCGCGGAGCATGCCGCCTTCGCGGATGGACTTGCCGACCGCGCGGCTCACCTCGTGCGCGGCGACGCACCGACGATCCACGCACCCCTCACCGCGTCGATCGTGGATGATGACGTGGGTGGCCCGTATACGGTCGGACCGCGAGACGTGTTCCACGCGACGTTGCGCGACGCGGGGGTCGCTCTCGCGCAACGCGCGACCGGCAACGTGCAACGCATCGTCCTGGTGTACGCCGAGCCCCGCTCCTGGAAAGGCCGGGCCGATCTCGGCGCCCGCTCGCGCGCGGCCCTGCGACGGCTCGTGCCAGGGGCGCAGCTCGTGGTGTTGTTCGGTCACCCGCGCCTCGCGTCGCAAATTCCCGGCACGGCCCCGATCCTCCTGTGCTGGCACGGGCAACCCTTGATGCAGAGAGCCGCTGCTAAATGGGTCATGGCCAACATGCGGTGAACGGCCCGTGAGGGGCCGTCTACCGGTTGTTCAGTGTCGAGAGATATGCGACGATTTGGCTCGCCGGCACCGCGTAGATGATCTTTCCCTGGGACTCCCGGTTACCGCCGTATAAGACGGCCGCCACGCGTCCCGTGCGATCGAAGATCGGGCTCCCCGACGACCCCGGGGCGCCGAATCCGTCGACCTGCACAAGGCTTCCCAGCGCTTTGCTGACCGTGCCGACGGTGAGCGTCGGGTCGGCGATCACGCCGCTCTCGCCGATGTGCTCCATGGGAAGATCTTCGCCCAGCGGATAGCCGATGATCGCCACGGGATCGCCGCGCGCCAGCGCTCGCGGCTCCCCCGCGAACCCCGCCACGTGGGGGGTGCCGCCGCGGATGTCCACTTTCACCACCGCGACGTCCGCGGAATCGGCGACACCGACCAGGCGGCCGGGGAACCATTGGCGGCTCCCCGAAAACTTGATGGCGATACGGCGCGGTTGTCTGCTTCCGTCCTCACCCACGAGGACGTGCCGGTTGGTGACGAGCGTGCCCTGGGAGTCGGCCGCGAACGCCGTACCGCTGAAGATCTCACTGTCCGAGAACTGAACCACGATCAGCGCGACCGCTTCCTGGTTCTTGAGCGAGATGGCGCGGTAGTCCATGGCCACCGCGCCTGCGAGGCCGCGCTGGCGCGTCTCCGCCACGTCGAGTGCGGCCCGGAGGCGCGCGACGGCGCCGGCATTGCCGCTGGTGCCCGCGCTCGCAAGCTCGTTGCGCAGCCGCGTGACCTCCGCCTGCGACTGGCGCAAGGCGTCCCGCACGCTCGCGAGCTCGGTCTCGAGTCGCGTGAGGAGGCGCTGCGCGTCCGCACTGAGGCTGTCCGCCCGTGCCTGGAGCCTGGCCAGTTCGCGCGCGTCGCGCGCGCTCTGCCACTGCAGCACGCCGAACCCGGCGAGCACGACGACGAGCAAACCGATCAAGACTTTGGTCCTGCGGTTCAGCCGCGCCACCTCCGCGACCATCCGCAGGGCGGTGCTCGAGCGCCGCGATGAACGCACGGCCACCGCCGCGTACTGCTCGCGGGGGGACGTCATTCGCTCCGCGGATGCCCGCGCCCCGTCGGGCACAGTGTCGGCGATCGACTCGCCCGGCAGGATGTGGAACTCCACCGTTGGCCCGTTCTGGCCGAGCCCGATCACGTCACCGTCCGCCAGCACGACATCGCCCGAGACGCGGGCGCCGTTGACGAACGTACCGTTGGTGCTGCCCAGGTCCCGCACGACGAAACTGTCTCCCTGGCGCACGATCCCGGCGTGGCGCGAGGACACATCGAGGTCGCGCTCGACATCGAAGCGGATGTCGGAGAGCGGGTGCCGGCCGAGGCCGATGTAGGCCTTGCGGAAGTTCTCGACCTGCCCGACGCGCGCGCCCGAGAGAAACGTGAACTGGGCGGTCACTGGGTCCGGTTGACCAGATAGAGCGCCAGGGCGGCCGCCGCGGCGATGAGCAGCAGGATCATGGTGCGCCGGCGATTCCGCGCCGCGGGCTCGGGGGCGGGACTGCCCCGGTAAACGGGGACCGGCTCGGTGCTGGTCTCGGTGTCGATGAGTGGGTACACCTGATAGCCCATCTCTCCGGTGGGCTCCGGCGGCTTGAGCCCCTCGCCGTCGAACCGGGCCAGCACCACCGTGATGTTGTCGGGCCCGCCCCGCTCGTTGGCGAGCGCGATCAGCCGGTCGCACGCGGCCGGCAGGTCCCGCTCGCGCGTCGCGACGGCGGCGATCTCGTCCTTCTTTACCTGACCCGACAGGCCGTCGGAGCACAGCGCCAGGATGTCGCCCTTGCGGACTTCCTGATGCGTGAGATCGACTTTGACGCGCGCGTCGGGCCCAAGAGCTTGGAGAATGATGTTGCGCCGCTCGCTTCTCGCGGCTTCTTCCTCCGTGAGCTCGCCCGCTTCGACCAGGCGCTGCATGAGCGACTGGTCCCTCGTGAGCTGCACCGCTGCCCCGTTACGGATCAGGTAGGCGCGGCTATCGCCGACTTGGGCCAGGAAGAAGTGATCACCCAAGACTCCCACGGCGGTGGTCGTGGTCCCCATCCCGCGGACTTCGGGGTGCGTCGCGGCGTACCCGTGGATCTGCTCGTTCGCCACCTCGACGGCCTCCTTCAAGCGGTAGGCGAACCGCTGGGCCGTCACCTCCCGCTCGGTCCCCCAGCCCCGAACGAGCTGCCGGTCGTTTCGGTTGCCATCTCGCTCGCGAGCTCGCCTGCGGCCGCGCCGCCCATTCCGTCGGCGACGACGAACAGCGAGCCCCGCTCACCGATTTCATGGGCGCGTACCGCGGGCTGGAGCGACGCCTCGCGGCGCGATAGGTCGGCGACCAGGAAGCGGTCCTCATTGTGGTCGCGCGTCTTGCCGAGGTCGGTCTTGGCGAAGACCTCGACCTTGATCGGCTTGGGGGCGGGGCGTCCGAACATGATCAGCGCTGACACTGAGCGAGTAGGTCGCTATAGCGCGGCTGCGAGGGATCGAGGTCCTTGGCCATTCGTATCCACCTGCAGCCCCCCGCGCGATCATCCTCCGGCGGCTGGGAGGTAGCGAGGCCGACGACGTACGCCGCGTACGCCTTGTCCGGTGTGGCGATGTTGGTCGCGTCGAAGATGTGCCTCGCCGAGTCTCGAACCATCCGCTGGTTCCGGGGCTCCAGCTTGAACAACAGGTCGTCCAGCAGGTCTCGTGCCCGGGCGACGTCGATGCGCGGCCGCGTGGCGGACGCCCGCGCGCGTTTCACCGGGTGGCGTCGGGGCGGCACCACAGGCGTTCGGGTGGCGGTGTCCACCGGCGGTGGGCTGAGCGTGATCTGTTGCGCCGTGTCGGCGGGTGGGACGCCGCCGCTCTGTTTGACGGTGCGACCGATCGTGACCACCGCGCCCGCGACGCCCAGCACGACGATCACGCCGACGGCGATCGCCAGGCGCGGTCGCTTCCGGGCGCGCACGGGCTCGATCAGCTCTGTCTTGTCGTCGCTGCCGCCCAGCGTCGTGGGCAGGCCCGCACCGCCATCGCGCGATAGCCCGGCCACCGCCGCGAGATCATGAGCGAACTTGGCGGCGGACTGGTAGCGATCGACCGGGTTCCGCGCCAGGGCGGTGTCGAGTATCTGCTGAAGGCCCGGGGGAAAGTGCAGATCGGGCCGCACCTCGAGCAGCTCCGCTGGCTCGTCCGTGAGACGCTTGATCATCGCTTCCTGCACGGAATCAGCGGGGAAGGGCAGCGTCCCCGTGAGCATGTTGAAGAACACCAGACCCAGCGAGTAGACGTCGGTCCGGCCGTCCAACTTGTCGCCCGAGAGCTGCTCCGGGCTCATGAACTCGGGCGTGCCCACGACCAGGCCGGTCCTCGTCACCTTCTGGCCACCCCCTTCGCCGCCCACGGCCTTGGCGAGGCCGAAATCGACCACTTTCACCGCGTCCGACCCGTCGCGACCGCGGGCCAGCATGATGTTGTCGGGCTTCAGGTCGCGGTGCACGATGCCGAGGTCGTGTGCCGCCTGGAGCGCCGCGGCCACCTGGATGGCGATGTCGGCGGCGCGGGAAACGGGCAGCGCGCCTTCTTGCCTGATCAGCTCCGTGAGGGGCTCGCCCTCGATGAACTCCATGGCCAGGTAGATGAGCCCTTCGGGAGTCTCGCCGAAGTCGTAAATGGCGCAGACATGGGCGTCCGAGATGCGGCTGGCGTTCGCCGCTTCGCGATTGAAGCGGGCCACGGCTTCGGGGTCGTGCACCATGGAGGGGTTCATCACCTTGATGGCACTGCGGCGCCCCATCTTCACGTGCTCGGCGAGGTACACCTGGCCCATGCCCCCCTCACCCAGCTTTTTCATGATGTGATAACGGTCGGCCAGCACCTGGCCCACGAGATTCTGGGTCGGCCCCGATGAGCGTAGGGTCTGCCCGTCGTTGGGGCAGAACCGCACGTCGTCGCGATACTCGGTCGCACACACGGGGCATATCTTCACGTCGGAATCTCGATCCGCAGCAGCTTGTCGCCGACCAGGATGCGCGACTGGTTCCGCAGCGCCATGTCGCCGCGGGCGGCGATCGCGACGCCGTTGCGGCTGTTGGCGTCCACCACGACGAAGTCCGCGTCTTCGGAGCGCACCAGGGCATGACGCGCGCTCATCGCCGGGTCGTACGGGAACACCCAGTCGCCTTGCTCGCGGCCGATGGCGACGTCGCGCCCGGGGGAGAGTTGGATCACGTCGCGCACGCTGCCGTCGGAGCGCAGCTGCGTGAGGCTCGCGATGTCGGCGCTGGGACTGAGGCTGCCCATCCGCTTGGTGGCATCGGCATCGGGCGGGTGCGGGCCCGGATACCCCAATCGCCGGAACCGGATCACCTGGGAGCCGATGAGCAGCAGGTCGCCGTCGAGCAGTCGATGCGCCTCCTCCAGGAAGACCCAGGTGCCATTGCGGCTGCCCAGATCGCGCACGACAAGCGTGTCCTGCTCCCACGAGAGCTTCGCGTGCAACGGCGACAGGAACACGTCGTCGGGGAAGCGAATGTCGCCGTCCATGCGGCCGATGGTGGTGTCGGGCGTCGTGCGCTCGAAGCGCTGCACCGGGCTGCCCAGATCGTCGAGCTGGACGAGCGCGATGGTCGCTCCCGCGCGTGAGGGTCCCGAGATGCCCCGACGGGCGGCCGCTACGTCGATGAGCGGCGCACCGCAAGTCGCGCAGAACTTGATTCCCGGGTCCACCGGCGAAGCGCAGCGCGGGCAGTTCGGCCCCGAACCGGGGGCCGTGAGTCGGCGGCCGCAATGGGGGCAGAACGGCCGCAGCTTGCTGGCCGAGCCGCTGCAGAAGGGGCAGGCGATCGGCTCCTGGTCGCGGGCCGGCCCCGCGCGCGCGACGACCCGCGTGCTGGGTAATGGGGCGGCCCCGTTCGCCGTCTCTACGCCACCCCCGCCGCCCCGGCCCCCCCCGCTCCCCCTGCCCCCCCCGCCCCCCCCGCCCCCCTCGCCTGCCGATGCCCCGGCGGCCTTGCGTCCTGTGGGCTTGGTCATGGGCTTGCCGCAGTCCATGCAGAACTGTGCGCCCGGGTCGTTCGCACGACCGCAGTAAGGGCAGGCGGTCACTGGCGGAAGTGCTCCACTGGGCGCAGAAGTTATGGCCTGCCAATCAATTCGGCAAATTGACGGGCCGAAAGGACCGATGCTACCTTGCGCGTCCTGTGCGATCGGTCTGCGTGATGCTCGTGAGCGTCGTGACCGGATGCGCGGTCCCGCGCTCCGGCACCGCACCCGTCGCGGGAGGCGCATTGCCGTCGCCCGCCGCGCCGGCCCGCGACTCGCTGCAAATCGCCGTCGTCTATCCAGCCGTCACCGATGTCATCCAATCCCACGACTCGGTATTCCTGTTCGGCGCGGTGCGCGGCGGGGGCGGCGTACCGGTGCATCTGGACATCAACGGCCAGTCGGTACCCGTGCTGGCGAATGGTGCATGGATCGCCTGGTTGCCGCTGCCCGACGACACCGTCGCGCACTTCGTGATGGCGGCGACCCGGTCGGCGTCCGACTCGAGTCGCTTCGTGTACAGCGCGCGCGTCGCACCGCAGTTCCGGCCCCCCACTGGACGCGCGGTGTGGATCGACACGACCAGCTTCGCGCCGGCGGGGACTGTCGAGCTACCGCTGGCGGAGGGGATTCCTTTGAGCGTGCAGGCTACGCCCGGCGCGACGGTGCGCCTGTTGCTGCCGTGGGGCTCGAGCATTCCGCTGGTCCCCGACACCGCGCCCGTCGGCCTCCCCGGGGGCGTTCGCGCGTTCGTCATCGATACCGCGCCGCCCCGGCACACGCCGGTCGCGGGACGCTATGTCGGCTGGCTGCCGGCGGCCGCCCTGTGCGCGGACGGCCGGACGGCGTGCGCCACGCTCGCCGCGAGCGTGGGCGGGGACACCGCGACGGCGCGCTGGCCCATCAGCGTGAACGTCGTGGATATGACCTTCCCGACGGTCGTCGTCTTGGACGACGACACCGCCCGCACCGGGACGACCGATAGCCTGACCCCCGGGCGCGCCGTCCCTCACGGAACGTACAATTGGTTCCTCCCGACCGGGACGGTGGCCGTCGAGTCGGGACGCTGGAACGACCAGGTGCGGCTCCGGCTCTCCCGCGCCACGGTCGCATGGGTGAACGAAGCCGACGTGGTGCGTCTGCCCCGGGGCACGCCGCCGCCGGGAGGCGTGGTAAACTCCGTCCGGCTCGCGTCGGGGCCGAAATCGGTGACGCTGCGCGTGCCGCTGCCGGCCCGCCTCCCGTTCCAAATCACGGAGCGCGAGCGGAGCCTCACGCTACGTCTGTACGGTGGCGCTTCCGACATCAACTGGATGCAGTACGGCGAGGGCGGAGGAGCGGCAGGTACCGATCCGCTGGTCACGCGCATGACCTATGCGCAGCCGGCGGCGGACGAGGTGACGATCACGCTCGAGCTGACTCGGCGCGTGTGGGGCTACCGCGCGCGCTTCGACGGCCGCGACCTGCTGCTCGAGGTGCGGCGTCCTCCCGCCTTCGATCGCGAGCACCCGCTCCGCGGCCGGACCATCGTGCTCGACCCCGGTCACCCGCCGCTCGGCGCCAGGGGGCCGACGGGATTGTGGGAGCCGGTGGCGACGCTGGCCGTGGCGTTCAAAGCAAAAGCGCTGCTCGAGCGCGCCGGAGCCGTCGTGTTCCTCACGCGCACCGACTCGACGCCGATTGAGCTGTACCCCCGCACCCATTTCGCCGAGCTCCACGACGCCGACGTGCTCGTGTCGATTCACGCCAATGCCTTGCCGGACGGCGTGAACCCGTTCACCAATTCGGGAACGAGCGTGTACTACTTCCAGCCGCGGAGCACGCGCCTGGCCCGCGAGCTGGACCGCGCACTCGTGACGGAGTTCCGCGTGCGCGACCTCGGGATCGGCCGGGGAGACTATGCGCTCGTGCGGCCCACGTGGATGCCCGCGGCGCTCACCGAGGGATTGTTCATCATGCTCCCCGAGCAGGAGGCGTTGCTCGCCAGCGAGGACGGGCAGTGGCGGTACGCGCGCGGGGTCGTGAGCGGGATCGAGAACTTCTTACGCGACCGGGCACGGGAGCCATGAAAGTGCGGAGTAAAGTGCGGAGTGGGGAATGCGGAGTGCGGAATTGCACGGGAGGTTCGATCCGCGGGCTCGACTTTCCATTTACACTCCGCACTCCGTACTCCGCATTCGGCATTCTGTTTCTGCTCCTGCTCGCCGGGCGCGCGGAGGCCCAGGTCGATCCGTCCGGCAGCTGGCGCACCCTGCACACTCCTCACTTCCGCGTCCACTTCCGGCCGGCTTACCGCGACGTCGCCCTCTCACAGGCGCGCGAGGCGGAGCGCTCCTACAGATTGCTGGCGACCGAGCTCCACCCGCCGCGCGGGGTCGTGGACCTCACATTGGCCGACGACATCGACGCCGCGAACGGCTTTACCACCGTCGTTCCATCGAACCGGATCACCATTTACGCCGCGCCGCCCGCCGGCGACCACGGACTCCTGTTCTTCGACAACTGGCTCCGGCTCGTGACCACACACGAGCTGGCGCACGTATTTCACCTGGACCGCTCGCGCGGGCTGTGGCGCGGGCTGCAGCGCGTGTTCGGCCGCGCCCCCGGCCTGTTCCCGAACGAATATCAGCCGAGCTGGGTGATCGAAGGCCTGGCGACGTACTACGAGTCGAAGTTCACGAATGCGGGACGCGTGCGGGGGAGCTTCCATACCCAGGTGCTGGGAGCGGACCACGTGGCGGGCACGGCGCGGTCCCCGTGGAACGCGACCCTGTTCACGCGCTGGGCGGACGGCCTGGTCCCGTACGCGTATGGCAGCCGCTTCCTTCATTACCTCGCCGGCGCCGCGGGAGACTCCGTGGTGCCGCAGTTCGCCGAGGCGACGTCCGGGCAGCTGATTCCGTTCCGCGTGGGGCGTCAGGTGGCGCGGGTGGCGCCGGGACGCACACTCGGGAGCGAATGGCCGCGTGGGACCGCACCCGACCTGCCCGGGACGAGTGGGGCGCCGCCCGCAGCACGCGTGCTCGACAGCCTGCTGCGAACCGAGCCGGTGCCGCGGGTGTCGCCGGACGGACGGCGGGCGGCCTACGTGCGGGACGACGGTAAGGGGACGAGCCTGCTGCGCGTGCTCGATGCGACGACGGGACGCTCGCTTGCCGCCCGCCGCGTCAACGGAGGCGTGGATTACGACTGGCAAGGGGACACCCTGGTGGTCACGCAGCTCGATTTCACCAGCCGCTGGCGGATCAGGAGCGACCTGTACCGCTGGGTCCCGGGCCGGGCGTGGCGGCGCGCGACGCGCGGCGCCCGGCTGGTCGCTCCCGCCGCGGGCGGGGGCCGATTGGCCGCCATCGCGCTCGGCCCCGCCTCGGCTCGCCCGACCGTTCCCGCCCCGGATCTGCCACCGGGCGCCGTGTGGCAGGACGTCGTGCCATCGCCGGACGGGCGCCGCGCGGCCGGGAGCCGGAGCGTGGACGGCCGCTGGGCGCTGGTGCGCTGGCCGGCGGACTCTCCCGCAGCGGCCGCGCTGCTCATCGAGACCGGCGGCAGTATTGCCGACGTGGTGTGGACGTCCGGCGGTGAGATCTGGTTCGTCGCCGACCCCACCGGAATTCCGCAGGTGTATCGTTGGCGCGACTCGGGGGGTGCACAACCGCTAACGAACGAGCCGCTCGGCGCCCGGGCACCGGCGCCACTCCCGGACGGTACCCTGTTGTATGCCGCCCTCAGGGCGCACGGTTGGGAACTGCGCCGGGCGCCGGTGGTCGAGGGACGTCCGCCGGTGACGTTCCCCGAGCCGCTGCGGTTCGACTCCGCGCCCGCCGTGCCGCTCACCGAGACCGGCTACACCATGTGGCCATCGCTCCGTCCGCATTTCTGGATCCCGCTGTTCGACAACGCCGGACCCACCGGACGGTTTGGCGGAGCGCTCACGGCGGGAACGGACGCCCTGGGCCGGTTCGCTTACGCCGCGGACCTGTACATTTCACCGCACCCGTTCCGCGCCGCAGGCGACTTCGCGCTGGTGTCGTCGGTGCTGGGCAACCCGACGCTGGACCTGTCGGCCTGGGCGTCCTGGGCGGACCTTGGATCGCCGCCGAGCGCACCGAATGTCACGGTGTCGGAGCTCGACCACTATGCGGCGCTCGGCGCGTCGTTCGTGACCCGGCGTTGGCGCAGGCTGGCAAGCGTGCGGGCCGCGGTGGAGTTCGAGCGCACCCGCTTCGCCACGATCCCCGACACCTCACTGGCCGCCATTTGCGTGGGGTGTGAGACCCAGAATCTCGTCGGCGGGTCGGTGACGCTCACACTGTCGCGGCTGGTGGTCGGTGCCGTTTCGATCTCACCGGAGAACGGGTTCACGTGGTCCGCGACCTATCGGCGGCGGGACGAGCAGGGCGCCACGCGCTGGTCGAACGAGGTGCGCTCCCGGCTGGCGCTGTACGCCCGCGTCCCCGGCCTGGGCGGCTTTGCCCACCACGTGCTGGCGCTGCGGCTCCTTGCGGGCGCCACCACCGGGCCGCTCGGCACCCTGTTCCGGGTTGGCGGCGTGTCACCGCAGGGCGTGAACTTCTTCTTCGCGCCGACGCTCAACGCCACGCGCGCGTTTCCGATCCGTGGGTATGCGTCGGGCGAGCTGCGCGGCCAGCGCGCGGTCGCGGGCAGCGTCGAGTATCGCATGCCGCTCGCGCTTGTGGGCCGTGCCATCGGTCATCTTCCCCTCGGCGTCGACAAGCTCTGGCTCAACCTGTTCGCCGATGCCGGTGACGCCTGGGCCCCCGGCACGTCGCCGCGCCTCACCCGGCTGCGCTCCGCCGGACTCGAGCTGGCCGGCGTGCTGACGGCGAGCTACGACTTCCCCCTGTCGGTGCGACTCGGGGTCGCGCAGCCGCTCGCCGATCCGCCCTCGGGTATCCCGCGGCGCACACAGGTGTACGCGGCTCTCGCCTCCGACTTCTGAGCACGCGGGGCGGTGTCGCGAGTTGACACGTCGTCCGACGAATCCCTAAGTTTCCGCGACCCTTCGGAGAATTGATGTACTGCTCCCGCTGCGGCACCCAGAACGACGACGCCAGCAAGTTCTGCCGCTCCTGCGGACTGGATCTGTCGCATACGACTCCCGTAGCCGCTGTGCGTGATCAGCCGGCCGACGCGACGGAGCTCGATCTGGTGCGGGAGCAGCTGAAAGACGAGTACGAGATCCTCGACGAGCTGGGCCGCGGCGGGATGGCCATCGTCTTCAAGGCACGCGAGAAGCAGCTGGAACGCGACGTGGCGATCAAGGTCCTGCCGTTCTCCCTCGCGTTCGACAAAGAGTTCGTCGAGCGGTTCCAGCGCGAAGCTCGTACCTCCGCCAAGCTCGAGCACCCCAGCATCATCCCGATCTATCGCGTCGGCAAATCCGGTCGCGTGATCTATTTCGTGATGAAGTTCCTGCGCGGCAAGCCGCTGTCGTCGGTGCTGGCCGCGCGCGGCACACTACCCCCGCCCGAAATTCGTCAAATCCTGGTCCAGGTGGCGCGCGCCCTCGCGTACGCGCACAAGAGCGGCATCGTGCACCGCGACATTAAGCCCGACAACATCATGTTCGACGAGCACGGGCTGGCCGTGGTCACGGATTTCGGGATCGCGAAGGCGGCGTCGGGCGGCAAGCTGACGGGCACCGGGATGTCCATCGGCACGCCGCACTACATGAGCCCGGAGCAGGCGCGCGCCCAGGCGCTCGACGGACGGTCCGACATCTATTCCCTCGGTGTCGTCGGCTATCAGAGCCTGACCGGGCGCGTGCCGTTCGACGGGGAGGATTCGTTCTCGATCGGCTACAAGCATATCATGGAGGAAATCCCCACCCCGCCACTCGAGACCTACGACCAACGCACGGTGTTCGAGATCATCCGGAAGATGATGGCGAAGGCTCCCGATGAGCGGTTTCAGAGCGCCGATGATCTCGTGCAGGTGCTCGAGGCGGGGGGCGGCATGGCGGCCGTCGGGCTCGCGACCGCCGCCACCAAAGCCATTCCGTCCCTGGCGGGAGTCCGGTTGGCGTCCGCGCTCACCACGCCGCTGCCGCGCGTCCCCGAGCCCGGGGCGGGCGACCACCACAGACGCTCGGTCGCCGCCGGGATCGCGCTCTGGGTGGTCGTCCTGGCCATTGGCCTGGGCGCCCCCGGTCTGTACGCGTACAAGAAGGGCCTGCTGTTCTTCGCCCGAGCCGCTCCGGGAGACTCCGCGTCGACCGCCGCCCCCCGCGACACCCTCGCCCAGCGCCTGCTGTCGGACACCGGTGTCCCTACAGCGCTCGACACGGCGGCCCAGACCGCGGCCGCGATTCCCCGCGCCGACACCGCCCGCACCCGCCTGGTCCCTCCCGGGACGCTCGGGCACCTGACGCTCCAGGGCCTGCCCCAGGGCGCTCGAGTCACGCTCAACGGGATGCCGTTTCGGGGCTCGCAGGGTGACTTGCCTCCCGGCACGTACCGTCTCGCCGTGCGGGTAACCGGGTTCGAGGCGTACGACCGCCAGGTGGTCATCACGCCCGGTGCGCCGTCCACCGTGCGGGTCGAGCTCCAGGCCGGATCGGGTGAAGGAGGGTCGAACGCCGGACCGTGCGAGCAGTATGGGCCCGCCTACAACCAGGACAATCTCTGCTTCGACACGCGCCCCGTGCCGCTGTCGTTGACCCGCATCCCCGTGTCCTCGGATGCAACGATCTTCCCGCGCCAGGCCATCCTGCTGATCCATGTGTCCAAGGACGGCACGACGCTCGAGGCGCGCGTGTTCGGACCCTCCAACCTCGACACGTTCAACAACCAGGCGCTGGACATGGCGAAGACCCTGCGCTGGAACCCCGCCCAGAAGAACGGCGAGCCGGTGGACGCGTGGGTCCAGTGGAATTTCCAGCCGGTGAGGCAGTAACCATCAACATTCACCCGACGGCGTTCATCGCTCCTGGCGCGATCGTGCTGGGGGACGTCACCCTGGGCGCGCATGCGAGCGTATGGTACGGCGCCGTGCTTCGCGGGGACATGGCCGCCATCGTGATCGGCGAGAACAGCAATATCCAGGACGGCACCATCGTGCACGTCGATGCGGACCTTCCCGCGCGCGTCGGCGCGCGCGTCGGGGTGGGGCACCGCGCCGTTCTGCACGGGTGCACCGTGGAGGACGACTGCCTCATCGGCATGGGCAGCGTGCTCTTGAACGGCGTCCACATCGGGACGGGCAGCGTGGTCGCTGCCGGTGCAGTCGTGCCCGAAGGCGCCCTGGTCCCCCCGGGCTCGCTCGTGGTGGGGGTGCCGGCACGCGTCACACGACCGGTGGACGACGCCCTGCGGGCGCGCATTCGGGACACGTGGGAGCATTACGTGGCCGAGGCGCAGCGGCACCGCGCGGGGACGTTCCCGATCGCTGGAACAAGTTTGTGATGTGAATTGTTGCATGTGCCGTAGGGGTGGCGCTCTCGCGAGGTGTTGCTCGGGCCGGCTCAAAGGTCTACCTTGCCCTTCCGCGCCTTTTTGATCCGCGCGCAGTAAATTTCACACCTATACACGTTGGGTGAGCAAGCTCACCTCCGCGAGGGACGAGCCCGCATGACTGCTTCCAGCCGCACCGGCACACTCGATTTGAGCCCCAACGCAGTCACCGTGCTCGAGCGCCGCTACCTGGTGAAGAACGATCAGGGCAAGCCGGTCGAGCGACCCGAGGACCTGTTCTGGCGGGTTGCGCGCACCATCGCCGAGCCGGATCGACGCTACGGGGCCTCCGAGAAAGCCGTGGAAGGGTTGGCCGAGACGTTCTTCGAGCTCATGGCCTCCCGGGTCTGGATGCCGAATTCGCCCACGCTCATGAACGCCGGACGGCCGCTGGGCCAGCTCTCCGCTTGCTTCGTGCTCCCGGTGGAGGACGCGCTCTCGAACGGCCAGAGCGGGATCTACGACACGCTGCGGGCGATGGCCCTGGTGCACCAATCGGGTGGCGGAACCGGGTTCTCATTCTCGCGCCTGCGGCCCAAGAACGACGTCGTGCGCTCCACCATGGGCGTGGCCTCGGGCCCCGTGTCGTTCATGAAGCTGTACGATGCGTCGACCGACGTGGTGAAGCAGGGCGGGACGCGGCGCGGTGCCAACATGGGCATCCTGCGGGTCGACCACCCCGACATCCTGGAGTTCATCGCCTGCAAGGACGACCTCACCCAGGTGACGAACTTCAACATCTCGGTGGCGGCGACCGACGCGTTCATGCGGGCGGTGGAGGAGGGGGCGAGCTACGACCTGATCCACCCGCGCACCGGCGCCGCCGTCGGCCGGCTCGACGCCCGCGAGGTGTTCCGGAAGGTGGTGCACGGCGCCTGGAAGACCGGGGAGCCGGGTGTGTACTTCATCGATCGGGCGAACTACTACAACCCGGTCCCGCAGCTCGGCAGCTACGAGGCCACCAACCCGTGCGGCGAGCAGCCGTTGCTTCCCTACGATGTCTGCAACCTCGGCTCGATCAACGTCGGGCTGTTCGTGAAGGACGGGGAAGTGGACTGGGATCGGTTGCGGACGGCGGTGCACCTGTGCACCCACTTCCTCGACAACGTCATCGACGCGAACAAGTACCCGCTCGCCGAAATCGACGACCTCGCCAAGCGTATCCGGCGCATCGGGCTCGGGGTCATGGGCTGGGCGGACCTGCTGGTGCGCCTCGGCCTCTCCTATGACTCGGACGAGGGCGTAGCCCTGGGCCGGCGCGTCATGGAATTCGTGGACGAGGAAGCCAAGGCTGCCTCGGAGAAGCTGGCCGCGCAGCGCGGCGTGTTTTCCGAGTGGGAGCGGTCGATTTGGGGGCCGGATGCGACCTGCGCCCGCGGGCCCAAGGGTGAGCGCGTGCGCCCCATGCGGAGGCTCCGCAACTGCAACCTCACCACCGTCGCGCCCACCGGCACCATCTCGATCATCGCCGGCTGCTCGTCGGGCATCGAACCGCTGTTCGCCGTCGCCTTCATGCGGAACCAGGCGGGCGTGATCATGCCCGACGTAAACGAGGACTTTGTCGCGATCGCCAAGCAGGAAGGGTGGTACTCCGACGAGCTGGTGCAGCAGATCGCCGCCGCCGGGCACATTCACTTCGATCAGGTGCCCGCGAAGTGGCAGCGCGTGTTCGTCACCGCGCACGACGTGACGCCCGAGTGGCACATCCAGATGCAGGCGGCGTTCCAGGAGTTCACCGATTCGGCGATCTCCAAGACCTGCAACTTTTCGAACGATGCGACCGAGGAGTACGTCGAGAAGATCTACCGCTACGCCTACAAGCTGGGCTGCAAGGGTGTGACCGTGTATCGCGACGGCGCGCGCGAGATGCAGGTGCTCTCCACCGGCGCGACGGCGAAGAAAGTGCAGGAGCAGGCCGCGGGGCAGGGTAAGGACGCCCTGGCGGAAGCGCTGGGCCGGATCGCGGAGCTCGAGGCCGAGCTCGCGCGCACGCGGGACAAGCTGCACGATGCCGAAGCCGAAAACCTGCAGCGACGGGCCAAACGCTCCCGCCCCGACCTGCTCAAGGGCGCCACGCGGCGGGTCGAGACGCCGCTCGGCACCATGTACGTGAACATCACCGAAGATGACAAGGGCCAACCGTTCGAGGTCTTCATCTCGCTCGGCAAGGCCGGTGGCGCGCTCATGGCCGACGTGGAAGCGATCGGACGGCTCATCTCGCTGGCGCTGCGCTCGGGCATCCCGCTACGCGAGGTGTACCGCCAGCTGCGGGGCATCTCGTCCGATCGGGTCGTCGGGCTCGGGCCGAACAAGGTGCTCTCGGTACCGGACGCCATTGGGATCGCGATCGAGAAGTGGATGCAGGAAAAGCAGGGCATCCAGCAGGACCTCCTGGGCGGCGCGCCCGCGTCCGCCCCCGCTCCCGTGCAAGCGGGCATGCCCGGACCCGAAGGGACGGCCGGCGAGCGGGGGGGGACGGGTAGCGCGCAGGACTTCATCGGCGCGTGTCCCGACTGTGGCTCGCAGCTCGCCTTCATCGAGGGCTGCGCCAAGTGCCACGTGTGCGGCTTCTCGGAGTGCGGCTGAGCGAGGGCGGGGCAGCGACGGGTGTCGTGGGCCGCGCCTCACCGCGCGCCGGGGTCGCGCGTCACATCCCGCGCGGCGGTCATGCCTGTGACGGCTGTCACGACTGGCAGCACCGCGATGATGTTATTCTCAACGCGTGAGTATTCCGTTCCGTCCAATGACTCCCACGCGGCTCCAGGCCAAAGGCTGGGCCCGGGTCGGCAGACCCGGCGCTCATCTGCTGCGCCGGGGCGCGTGGTACCCCGTGGTGCGCATCTCGTCCAGCCACATCGTCGTGCTGGACGTGAACCGGCGCAACGTACCGGTGGATCGACGCTTCCTCGAGATCCGCTATCATCCCCCCGAGCGCTGGAGCGTCGTGCGGTGCGAGCCGCGCGAGATTCAGCGGGTGGGGCGCCTGTTCCCCCTCACCTACGCCGTGTGTCCCGCCTGCCGCCACCGGCAAGGGTTTGAGGCGGAAGTGAAGGAGCTGGTGTGCGAGCGGTGCAAGAAAACGGGAGCGCTGGCCTGGGATGAGATGAGCTAGAGCCCTCGAGAAGCCGGTGAAGAGCTGGGGAAGGGGGAAGCGTGCACTCCGGCACTCTTCCCCCTTTTGCTTTTCACGCGTCGAGCACCGCCACCCGATCCCCCAGGGAAACGATTCCCGAACCCACGCCCTGGCAGTAGTACCCGCGCATTCCCCCCTCTAAGAATTGCAGGCTCTCCTTCAGGACACGGGACTCGACGATACCTCCCAGCGCCCACCCGGTGAACGGTCGGCACGGCTCCGCGACCTGCAACACCTCGAGCCGAGCGAGCTCCTGACCGTCGCCCGCGAGCAGCACGATGCCGCGCTGCAGATCATCGAACGCGATGCGACCCTCGGTCTCGACGATGATGTTCTCGCCGGCGCAGCCGAGGGTCACGCGATCGCCGAAGCGCTCGCGCATCAGCGCGTAGTGGGATGTGAATCCGATGGACACCCCGTGTGCACCGTCCTCGTTCTTCGTACGGGGGTGCGCTCGGTGGTGCACGTCCACGACCCAGGATCCGTCCGAGCCCGCCCCCAGGGCGCCGTCCGGTCCGAGCGCCAGGCGATCCACCGTCAACAGCGGTGCCGGGTCGTACGCACGGTTGGGCTTCTTACCGGTCTTGAGTGAGGAGCGTTGGATTTGCAGGCGGACGATTCGGCCGACGTTGTGCATAACGCAATCTATCAAAACATGGTATCATGTGGGCGTCATTCCCCATGCGCATCACCCTCGGCTGGGCCCGCTGTGCGGACAACGTGGCGGACATTCTCCGCCGCGGCGCCTGGTATCCCATCGTCGAGGAGTCGGCGGACGGTCACGTCGTCGTCGAAGTGCGACAGCAACGGGTGCGGCTGCCCCGGGGCGACGTGACGATCCGGACCGAGGTCCCCGACCATTGGAGCATCGTGGTGCGCACCGGGGTGCTCCGGCCCACGCTGGGAGGGCGGGGGAGTGATGTGGTCACCACCTACGCGGTTTGCCCCCTGTGCCACTATCGGCAGGATTTCGCCGGCAACCCCGGCAGCCTGAAGTGCGTCCGCTGCGGCGCCGGCTCGCCGGTGGATTGGACCGAGACCTGTTAGGCGCTGCCTTGCAGGGTGGAATGTAGTTAGTATATTAACTGTCAACATATTAACTACTGACACACCCATGACCGACCGCTCCGAGCTGGCCCTGCAGCTGACCGACGCGATCGTGGCCGCCAAAACGGCGGCGGAGCGGGCCGGCGACCGCGCGTTCCGCGCCTACGGCCTGTCGCACCGCGCCCAGGCGGCGCTCGTGGCCGTCGACCAGGGTGGGCCGGATGGGGCCCGCCCCAAGGAAATCGCCGCGCATTTGCGGGTGTCTCGCGCGGCCGCCACCACGTTCATCCAACGGCTCGAGACCAAAGGGCTGGTCGAGACGACGCCCGACCCGGAGGACGAGCGCGGCGTGCGCGTGACCCTCACGCGGCACGGTCTCGAGGTGCTGCTGCGCGCCGGGCAGCTCGAGCGTCGTCTCGCGGCGCGAGCCATCGAGGGACTGCCCGCGTCGAGCATCGCCCGAGCGGTTCACCTGCTCGAGGAGTTCAAGCAGCGGCTCGAGGAGAAGCAAATCGGGGTCGTGCGCTAGGGGTTACACATGTGCGTATCTTTATGCATGCCCCCGGCTCGCCGCCTTTGCCGCGCGACCGAGCGAGAGACCACTTGAAGTGTGTCATCTATTCGACCGCTCGATCGGCACTTAGCGCGTCCGCGTAGTGCCGGGTCGGATACCATCCTTGGGCCTCTGGCCCGAGCGTCTCGGCGCGGAGTTTTCCACACTTCAGCCACGACCTGGCATGTTGAAAACCGGTGAGGGAGAGGGAAAGGGGGGAGGGGCTCTGATCCGCCGCACCAAGATCGTCGCCACGCTCGGTCCCGCCACAGGGACGCCCGAGGGCATCGCCGGGTTGATCGGCGCCGGCGCGAACGTCATTCGTGTGAACTCGTCCCACGGCACCCCGGAGCTGCGCGCCAGCTGGATCGCCGCGGTGCGCAAAGCGGCGGCGGCCGCCGACGTCGCGGTGGCGGTGCTCGTGGACCTACAGGGGCCGCGCATCCGCGTCGGCAAGCTGGCCGCGCCGCGAGTCCTGCGCGCCGGGGAGACCATCGTGTTCGCGCCGGAGGAGGAGGCGCGCGGCGATGAGCTTCCGACGACGTACGCCGATCTCGCCACCGACGCCCGCCCGGGCGCCCTCATCCTGCTCGACGACGGTCTCTTGTCGCTCGAGGTGACGCGTATCGCCGCCCCGCGCGTGGAAGGCCGCGTGGTGGACGGCGGGACGCTCACGGCGCACAAGGGGATGAACCTCCCGGGGCTGCACGTGTCCGCACCGGCACTGACGGACAAGGATCGGGAGGACGCGGCGCACGCGGTGGAAGCCGGCGCCGACTATCTGGGGCTCTCGTTCGTGCGGCGGGCCGAGGACCTGGGCGAGCTGCGGGCGCTCGTCACCCCCGACATGAAGCTCGTGGCGAAGATCGAGAAGGCGACCGCGCTCGACGACTTGCCGCGGATCCTCGAAGCGTGCGACGCGGTGATGGTCGCGCGCGGCGACCTGGGGGTGGAGCTACCGTTCGAGAAAGTGCCGGCGGTCCAGAAGCGACTGATCCGTGAGGCGAATCGCTACGGCAAGCCGGTCATCACGGCCACCCAGATGCTCGAGTCCATGGTGCACCACCCGCGGCCCACTCGCGCCGAGGCGTCCGACGTGGCGAATGCGATCCTCGACGGCACGGATGCCGTCATGCTCTCGGCCGAAACGGCGACGGGAGAGTATCCCTTCGAGGCGGTGCGGGCGATGGACCGCATCATCCGGGAGATGGAGCAGCAGGGCCCACTGGTGGGGGTGGGAACCCGGGACGAGCGTCGGCTCGCTCTGGGCGAGACGGTCTCCGTCGAAGACGCGATCGCGATCGGCACCAGCGCCGTGGCGCGGATGCTCAAGACGCCGCTCATCGTCACGCTCACGTCGGGAGGGTTCACCTCGCGCAAGGTCGCGGCGCTCCGCACCCCGGTCCCGATCCTCGCTGTGACCACCCAGGACACGACCTACCGCCAGCTCGCGCTGGTGTGGGGCGTGACGCCAGTCCTGGTCGATCGAGTGCCGGGCTACGACGCGATGCTCGCCGTGGTGCGCGACCTGATCCTGAAGCGCGGGTACGCGCGCGCCGGTGATCGCATCGTGATGACGGCGGGTCTGCCGTGGGAGGTCTCCGGGACCACCAACCTGCTCAAGGTCGAGGTCGTGTGAAGTGAGGCTCGTGTTTCTCGGCACGGGCACGTCGTACGGGGTGCCGCAGATCGGGTGCGACTGCCGTACCTGCACATCGTCCGACCCGCGTGACCGGCGCACCCGCACCGCGGCGCTGATCGAATCGGGGGGGCGGCGCCTCCTCATCGATACCCCCCCGGAGCTGCGGCTGCAGCTCGTCACGGCGGGCATCGGGTCCGTCGACGCCGTGCTGTTCACCCACGCCCACGCCGACCACGTCCACGGCATCGACGACTTGCGCGCCTTCTCCGCGCGCCAGCGGGCCCCGCTCGCGGTGTACGGCGCGGCGGCCACGCTCGCCGAGCTGGAGCGCCGCTTCGCGTACATCTTCGATGGCGCACCCGCCCAGCCGGGCACGAGCAAACCGGATCTGGCGGCGCGGCCCCTCGAGCCCGACCGCGAAGCCGAGATCGCGGGGATGCGGGTCCGCGCCCTGGCCCTGCCGCACGGCGACCGCTCGGTGCTCGGCTACCGCGTCGGACCGATTGCCTACCTCACCGACGCGAAGGCCATTCCCGAGGCGGCGCTCGCCAGGCTGGCGGGGCTCGAGGTACTGGTCTTGAACGCGCTGCTGCCGCGCCCGCACCCGCTGCACCTCTCGATCCCGGAGGCCGTCGCGGCGGCGCAGCAAATCGGCGCGCGCCGGACGTTCCTCACACACCTCACGCACGCGACGCCGCACGCGGAGCTTGCGGCGAGTCTGCCGGCGGGCGTCGCGCCGGCCTACGACGGGCTGGTCATCGAGGTGGGCCCGGTCTAGATTCGTCGCGAGGAGGGCTTTGAGAGCGATGGCGAACACACCCGAAGCGACGCTGCGGCGGTTTCACAGCCCGGCCGCGCGCCAGAGCGGCGCGATGGACGAGCTGGTGCGTCAGGCGGTATTCGGTGCGCCGGAAGCGCGCGAGCAGGCGCGCTGGCTGATCTGGGAGATCGGGCAGGAGGCGGGGGTGCGGCCCGCGTCGATCCACGAGCTGTACCTGGCGCGCGGGCGCGGCGAGGTGCGGCCGTTCACGACCCCCGCGATGAACATCCGCGTCCTGTCGTACGACTCCGCGCGGGCCGTCTTCCGGGCCGCCAAGCGGCTCGACGTAGGCGCCCTGATTTGCGAGATCGCACGCTCCGAAATCGGCTACACCGAGCAGCGGCCCGCCGAGTACGTCGCCGTGATGACCGCCGCGGCCCTGCGGGAGGGCTTCACGGGGCCCTTGTTCATCCAGGGCGACCATGTCCAGGTGAACGCCAAAAAGTACGCCGTCGACGCCGAGACCGAGCTGCAGGCGATACGCACGCTGATCGAGGAAGAGCTGCACGCGGGGTTCTACAACATCGACGTCGACACCTCCACGCTGGTGGACCTCTCCCAGGCCACGCTGGACGCGCAGCAGCGCGTGAACTACGACCGGGCCGCCGAGCTGACGAAATTCATCCGGGACCGGGAGCCGGAAGGCGTGACGGTGTCGGTGGGCGCGGAGATCGGCGAGGTGGGGGGCAAGAACTCCGACGTGCACGAGCTGAAGGCCTTCATGGACGGCTACGTGCGCGCGCTCGCACGACTCGGGCCCTACGCGGGGATAAGCAAGATCTCCGTGCAGACGGGCACCAGCCACGGCGGCGTGGTGCTCCCCGACGGCTCGATCGCCAAGGTGGCGCTCGACCTCGATGCCCTCAAGGCGCTGTCCGCCGACGCCCGCAGCCAATACGGCCTGGGCGGCGCGGTGCAGCACGGAGCCTCAACCCTGCCGCCCGACGCGTTCGGTAACTTCCCCAAGTGCGAGGCGATCGAGATCCACCTCGCGACCAATTTCCAGAACATCGTATTCGACCACCCGAAGCTGCCGGCCGACCTGCGGCGCGAGCTGCAGGAGTGGGTGAAGGCGGAGTGCAAGGACGAGTGGAAGAAGGGGGACACCGAGGAGCAGTTCTATTACAAGAGCCGCAAGAAGGCGATCGGGCCGTTCAAGCAGCGCATGTGGGATCTGCCGGCCGAGGTCCGCGGCGCGATCGCGGGCGACTTGGAGAAGAACTTCGCGTTCCTGTTCGAGCAGCTCCGCGTCACGGGCACCCGCGCGATCACCGATCGGTTCGTCACGCCGCCGCTGCAATCCCACGCGCAGCCGCGCGCGGTGGCGGTCGCCGCGCCGGATGATCTAGAGGCCGGCGAGTGAGCGAGCGGGGTGCAGGGTTCGGGCCGTTCCTGCTGGGTCTGGGCCTCGGGGCGGTGCTCGGCTTCCTGTTCGCGCCCGAGCCGGGCGAGGCGTCCCGCACCAAACTGTCGCGCAAGCTGCGCGGGCTGCGTGACCTCGCGGCCGAGAAGGCGGGCGAGCTGGGCGAGCTGCTCGACACCGACGACGAGGAAGATGAGCCCACCGCCCGTGTCGCGATCGAGCGGCGGCTGACGGAGGCCAAGCGCCGCCGCCGCGGCGGCAAAGGTACCAGCGTCGAGGAGGAGGACGAACCCGTCGCGTGAAGGCGGAGCGCGGCTGGCACCGGTCCGTGACCGGCATCGCTCGTCGGACGTTTGAGGCGGCCTTCGAAGACAACATTCCCTTCCTCGCCAGCGCGCTGTCGTTCGATCTGCTGCTGACCATCATCCCGTTCGTCGCGCTGTTGCTCGCCACGGTCGGATACCTCGTGCAACATCAGATCACGACCCAGCAGGTCGAGCTGCACGAGCTGCTCGCGCGGCTGCTCCCGTCCACCGCGGGCGGCACCCCCGACACAGCGTTCACGCAGGTGGAGAGCGCGCTGGCGAGCGTGGTGCGGCAGCGCGTCGGGCTGACCGCGGTGGGCCTGCCCCTGTTCCTGTGGTTTTCGACGCGCCTGTTCAGCGGCCTGCGCGCCGCGCTCAACGAAGTGTTCGATACCGACGAGCGGCGTTCCTGGCCCGTCGCCAAGCTGTTGGATCTCGCCATGGTGTTGGGCACCGGCACGTTGCTCGTGCTGGGTGCGCTCGTGGCCGCCTGGGAAGCGCGTAACGCGGGAAGCGTGAGTCGCAGCTTCGCGCTCGACTGGATGTGGCGGTTGAGTCTCGAACTGATCTCCTTCGCGCTCGGCGTGGCGATGTTCTTCGTGATCTTCAAATTCCTGCCCAGCCGACGCATCGTGTGGCGGACCGCCCTCGTCGCGGCCGTCTTCTGCTCCCTCGGCTTCGAGGTGGCGAAGCGGCTGTACGCGCTGTACGTGACCCGGTTCGCCACCCTCGACCGGGTGGCCTCGGATGCGAACATCGTCGCGCTGTTCCTGTTCCTGCTGTGGGTCTACTACACGGCCTACCTGTTCCTCCTGGGCGGCGAAGTGGCGGAGATGTACGATCTGGTCCGCATGCGGCGCTCGCAGCGGGTGCAGCTCGGCTAATAGCAGGTTGGGGAGGTTGGTGAAGGTCGGAGGAGGTTGGGGGAGGTTGTCACGTCGGCGGAGCAACCTCCTCTAGCCTCCCCAAACCTCCACAACCTCCCCCGTCTTTCGTATCTTGGGATGATGAGCACCGACGGTCCGCTACGTCAGCCGATCCCTGTCGCCCGGTCGATCTTGTGGAGCCCCGGCGATGGAGGGGGCGGGGGAGGCCAGCGACCGGGCCACATGCCGTTTCCGGTTTTCCTGTCGCAGTCCGCGCTGACGGCGATCCACGAGCACATCGCCACACCCGCCCGACCGGGGCAGGGCGTCCTGGGCTTCCTGCTTGGCGACCTGTGCGAATGCCCGGACACGAACGTCTCCTATCTGGTAATCGACGCCGCGCTGCGGCTCAATCAAGCGATCTACGGCGACCGCACGCGCGACGTCATCACCCGGCTGTGGGATCGTGTCCAAGAGCAGCTCGAGACGCAGCAGGCGCATCTCATCGGCTGGTACCATACGCACCCGCCGCTCCCGTTGAGCCTCACCGAGCACGACGTCGAGACGCACGAGCATTACTTCGGCGAGCCGTGGCAGGTGACGCTGCTGCTCGGGACGGATCCGGAGGAGCCCGCGGCCGGATTCTTCCGAGCCACTCCGGACGAGTCGTGGCTCACCACCCCGCTGCCGTTCTACGAGCTGCTCGCCCCGGAGTCGATCCGTCCGGATGGCAAGAAGCGCTCGTTCGTGACGTGGAGGAATCACCGAGCGTACAACCCGGTCACTCCTCCTGCCGCGCCCACGCTGCGAACGGCGGCGGCGAAGCCACCCTCAGAGCCGAAATTCACGCCGGCGTCCGCCAAGCCGCAGCCACCGCCGCCGCCTCCACCGCCCCCCCCTCCACCTAGACAGCCCCCCCCGCCGGCCGAGGACAGGCACGAGCTCAAGTTCCTAACGGCTGCCGAGGACATGCCGCCCCCGCCGCCCGCGCCGCGCGCGCCGCCCGCGCCTCCCCCGCGACGGCACACGCCACCGCCTCGTCCAGCGGTCGTGCCCGAGCCAGAACCCAAACTCGAGGCCGAAGCGGAGGCGGTCGAGCCGGTGGCCATGGAGGAAGAGGGCGCGGGAGCGCCCATCTGGCCCGACGAATTCGAGGACCGGGAGCACGTCGAAGAGCCTGCCCCCGAGGAGCTGGTGCCCGCGCCCCGCCGGCGCCGCCGGGGGAAGCGTCGCCGAGGATTGTGGGCGACCTTGTTCGTGCTGCTGATCGTCGCCGGTGGCGCGGGGGCCTACTGGTGGTTCCAGCCGGAGCTGCCCATCCCGGCGTGGTCCACGATCACTGGCAAGTGGTCCGCGATCACGTCCGCTATCGGCGGGAAAGTGTCCGCGCTCAAGGCAAAGCTCCGGCGCGCGACACCCACTCCCGCCCCGGCACAGCCTCGCGCCCAGCCTCCCGCTCGCCCGGCCACGCAACCCGCGACTGCCGCCGCGCCGACGAATCCCGCCCCGACGCAACGGACCCCGGCGCAACCCGCGCCGCCGCCGGCGCCGCGTGCGCGCATCGACGTGGCCGGCGATTCCCTCACT